>WNFI01500143.1_pt1 | contig 28013 bp, 26 predicted proteins | sample 5400471 | NCBI WGS metagenome assembly WNFI01 (sample SAMN13153348, study PRJNA577476) | soil metagenome | isolation source: 100 cm saprolite on Douglas fir-dominated hillslope | place: USA:California | collected 2013-09-17
ATTTTGCTTTGTCGAGGGGTGCCGAACTATGATCCTTTGGTGCTACGACAGAGGTGCCGGTTCAGACGGAAGTGCCGCTCACGTCCGCTCATGTGAAGGGTTTCGGACGCCGGCCTGATGAATGACGGTGCCGCACACGCCGAGGGCCGGCGTCCGAAAGCCTCCAGGGGAGGAAACCGCTGGGGGGACGTGCAGCGGTACCGCGTGCGCTATGGGGATTTGAGCGCTGCGGAGACGGTGTGCGAGTTGCGGCAGGGGGGCGCAAAATCTCCCCGAGGGCAGAAAGCTTTTCGAGACGACCTGCACGCCCTGCCACAACTACGAGAAGGGAGGGGAACCCGACATGTACGGGCAGACGTTGAACCTCTACGGCGTCGTCGGCCGAAAGGTAGCTTCTGTGGCGGGGTTCGAGTATTTCCGAAGATCTGCGAAAATCGGGCATCGTTTGGAGCGAGGCGAACATCGATACGTTCATCACCTCGCCGAAGAAGTTGTTTCCTGGCACGAGGATGGAGTTGCCGGGAGTGCCGGATGAGAAGGCCAGACGCGATATTGTTCGGTTTCTGGGCAGTCTTTCACAGTGATTTTCAGAACTGCCCGAGGTAGTCCGACTTAAGGTGTGCAGTCATCAGCGCGCACCGTCGGCGATCATTGTCGCCCTTTGGGGCGACCAAACGCGGAGCGCCGGCTGACGAGCTTCTTCTGCGCCAGCGGAAGTTTATCGTTAAGGAGGCTTAACGAATACTAGATTCGAGCGTACCGATGGTCCAACCCGCCAAGGATCGGATGCGCAACAATGTCTCCGGACCGCTCGATTGGGCGGCGTGACAAATGGACACAAGGCGTAGCATCCCGTAGCCGATGGTGAGAAGGACAACGAGATGAAACAGCCACTGCCAAAAGCCACTCCCGATCTGGCGAAAACGGTTTGGGCAAGCCAGCGCTCACCGAGCGCGCGATCTGTGGCGAGAGCGCTAACTCAGTCGGGGCGCCCGGTTCATTTCACCACGGTGAACCGCTGGCGATGCTGGGAGTGGCGCGACGCCAAAGGCCAGCATCCCCTGGATCAAGCCCGTGCAGCCCTCGAAAGCGCACTGCCATTGATGACCGGCGACGCAACCTCGACCATAGAGGGCCTGGTTCATAGGAGTCCCGAGCGACAGAACCTCGAAGGACTGTCTGACGGCGAACTTCTGCGCAAAGCCGCCCGCGAGCTCGCGATGGCCGTCTATGTGGTTGCCCGCAAGATGCTTCGTCAAGAAGCGGAGGCGCTGGTTATAACCAGGACCGGAGCGGTCGCCGTCCTGGTGCGAGCACTCGCGGACGCGATTATCGTCACCGTGAAAGTGCACGCGGCCAGGTTAGAAGAAGGTAGTGCGCCGAACTATGGAACGGATTGGAAATCAGAAAATTTGGTCTTACTACGACGATTCGCCAGAGTCGCAATCCGCATCCAACACCGAAATTCGGGGAGGGACAGGTCACGAGGTTCAGTCGTATATTGATTTAGCGCAGAAGGTCGCAGACCTCAACTTCAGAAATCGCGATCATGTCCTGCTATTTCGCGGACAAAATGCTGATCACAAGAACAGCAAGGGCAACACCAGCCTCAAACCTAGCCTATTCAGAGCCTTGCCGGCATAGGGAGCCGATTTCTCGCCGCTCGCCAGCCAGTCGAGTTGCAGGATCACCTTGTCCTTGGCTTGTGCGACGGTCGAGGCGGCGAGGATCAAGCTCGACCCGAGAACTGCAGCGGCGCGCAGCAGACGGGGAAGGGATCGGGAGATGGTCAGCACCGGGTCGCTCCTGTCCTGTCATCACGGCAGATGCGAGCGCAGGCTCGTCAGCCTGCGATCTCGCCTGTCCTGGTGCAGCACTGGATTCCCAGGATCCATTGCCCATCGGTGACGCGCTTGCGGTCGATTCGCCTGCTCAGCAGTCAATCACCTCGATGATTGTAAGCACAGCGGTTCATTGCTCAGAAGCACTTTTTTTCGGCGTCTATGTTGCCTTTCGGGCAATCGGCAGCGCAGCCAAGATCGTCGACGACCCGGTCACGAAGCCGAAGCACTGCCGAACGTTGTAGACAGTCGCTTCCGCACAGAATGAGGGCGAGGTGGTCGCCGCGCAGTCCTCCAGGAGGATGCAGTCGTAGCCATGGAAATTCGCCTCCTGAAGCGTACAGAGCACGCATTGATCCATATTGACGCCGGCGAACAGCAACGTGCTGACGCCCAGATTGCGCAGGATGCTGTCGAGTGCAGTGTCGCGAAAGCCGGACATGCGGTATTTCGCAACATGGATGTCTTCGGGCTCCGCGCGCAGCTCGTCGACGATTTGCGCCGACCAGCTGCCATGTTCCAGCACATGCGCGCCTGAGCCGGGGAGCGGATCGCCAAGGCCTACGCCGTCTCCGGTCGGCTTGTACACGTGCAGCAGTGCCGGGCTGAGATTGAGCCGGTCGGGCCGGTTGCCCCAGTTGAGCCAGATCACCGGCACGCCCGCCCGGCGCAGCGTCGGTAGAAGCCGGCGCAGCGGATCGATCGGCGCCCGCGCCGGCGCGACATCGACGCCGATATGGGCAAGCCACCCGTCCGGATGGCAGAAGTCGTTCTGCATATCGACCACGACAATGGCGGTCCGGGCGAGATCGAACGTCACCAGCTTGGGCCCGGCCTCGACCGTCAGCGGACGCGGCAACGTGGGACCGCGCACCAGATCGGCGGCGGTCGCCGAGACGCGCCATTGATTGCCACGCGCCGACCCCAGAGGCAGCAACGCCTCGGCTGGATCCGGCGATGGCGTAAGACGTTCTTTCAACGGCACAGTCATGGAGTCAGGCTCCGCTCAAGACGCGCAGATCCTCGTCGTCCAATTGCACGGGTTCGCCGGATCGGATCAGCTCCGCGAAACCTTCGTTCGGCGTCATCACAGTCAGGGTGTAGAGCTTGCTGTCGCCGGTGTTGCAGATGACGTGCTCGTTGCCGGGGCGCAGCAGCAGCGCATCGCCCTTCTTGATCGGCATGGTGCGGCCACCACAGCTCGCCGTGCCTTCGCCATGCAGCACGTAGAAAAATTCATGCGCGGCGGCGTGCTCGTTCGGCGGCGTGGCGCCGCCCCTGGTGAAGATCTCGATCACGTAGACATTATCGACCTTGTCCTTCTCGTGATCAAACAGGAGCGCGAAATAGTTCGAGTCCTTCGGCGCGATGCGAAACGCCTTGACTTTCGAAAGCTGCTCGAAAGAGAAGGTTTCCATGTCAGGATTTCTCATCGTGTGAACGCATGGCAGTGCCCCGCGGTCAGGCGAGCCGTCGGTCCCAGCTGTCGGTAGGCAGTTCGAGGCGGAAACGCTCGTCAGCACGGCTGTCGGCCTCGAACCGGCCCGGATTGAGCAGGCCATAGGGATCGACGCTGCGCTTGAAGGCGATATCGCGTTCGCCGATCTCCTTCTTGCCGACCGAGCGGACGTTCGAGGTGTGGGAATTCGAGACCACGGCCCCCGCGCTCTGCATCAGCCGCACGAGCTCGGCCATTTGCTCGGGACTTTCATAACTGAAGTAGGGCGAACCGGTGCCGACCAGTTCGCCGCCGAGCCGCATCAGTTCGAGCCGCATCGGACCATATTGCTTCACCTGCTCATAGACCTTTGCGACCAGGCCGACGAGATCGGGACCACGGAAGAAGCCTTCGAGCATGGTCCGCGTCGGATCCGTCTTGCGGATCTGATAGAGCGCATGGCCAAAAGCGAATTCGGTCAGCGGCGCGCCGTAAGGCCCTACCGCCGCTTTCGGCAACGAACTGCTCGAACTCCTCCCAGCTCTGCTCGGCAATCAGGGTCGACACGATCGAATGGCCTTCAGGCACGATCCGAGCGAACTGGCGGATCAGTCGCGGCGTTGGCCATCCCTGTACCGAGGCGAGCTTCTTGATGATGCCGGTCGTGCTGGCGAGGCCGACGCCGAAGCCGACCGCCGCGATGTAGTCGGGAAAGGCTATGATCGCCTCGATCCATGGCCAAGCCGGTGCGAGCGGCATCTCGATCTCGGTGATGATGCCGGTTGCGCCATAGGTGTGGTGGATCAGCTGCGCGTCGCGCCCACGCAATTCGAGGATGCGCGGCTGTTCTTCCATTGTGATGATCTGAGCCGCGGCAACATTGCCGTGATCGCGCAGGGTGCCGTAGGTCACCGATCCGGGGCCGCCCTGGCCGCCGGCGACATGGCCGGCGATGGTCGCCGTCTTGGTGGTGGTCGGGTGGAAGCGCAGCTCGTAGCCGATCTGTTGTGCCGCGGCATCAATGTCGGCGATGATGGTGCCTGCTTGCGCGCGAACGACACCCGGTTTGAGCGACACGATGCCGTTCAGCCCGCTCATGTCGAGCACGATGCCGCCGCGCAGCGGTACGCTCTGGCCGTAATTGGCGGTGCCGCCGCCGCGCTCGGTGATCGGAATTCTGAGCCGGACCGCGGCCCGCACCACGCGCAGCACCTCATCGACCGAGGCCGGCGAGATCAGTACGTCGGCCCTCTTGTCCTTGAGCATCTGCCGCAACAGCGGACTGACCGCGTAGCGGTCACGGCTCTTGGCCCGGATTTTCATCGGATCGATGGTGCAGTCGATCCCGTCGAGTTCCTTCACGAGGTCGGCGATTGCGTACATGGCGGGCTCCGAAGGCGCTCAGACGGCGTCGTAAAGAGTGGCGGCGGCGACCCGTTCCATCGGGTAGCACGCGATTTCGTCGATCAGGGAGAGCAGTCGCTCGGCAGCACGCTCGACGGCGACGCGGCCACGCTCTGCGTCGGCTGCGACCGCATTGCCGCAGGCGCCGCTGCGATGCAGATCCTGGGCCTGCCAGCCGAAGCCGATCGCGCCCTCCGGCGTCAGCATGCCGTTGGCGCGCTCGAGCGCGACCGACAGCGGCACGAAATCGTCGGCTTGGCTCATGTCCACCAGCTCGGGATGCAGATGCATCATCACACTGGTCTCGACCTCGCCAGCATGGATGCCGTGACGGCGCTCGGCATCGTCGAACAGGTCCGAAAGGTCGGTGAAGCGCGACCACATCGACGATACGGCAAACATGCCGAGCTTCACACGCAACTCGCGGCAGACGATCTCCATGAGCTGCGGTTGTCCGCCGTGCGAGTTGAAGAACAGCACCTTGCGCACGCCGGCGCGATGGACGCCCTCGCAAATCTCGTACCAGAGCCGCGCCAGAGTCTCGTAGGACAGGCTCAGTGTGCCGGGGAACGCCAGGTGCTCGTTGGACTTGCCGATCGGCATCATCGGCAGGCACAGCGCCGGAAAGCTGTCGTCCATCATCGCCACGGCACGGGCGAGGATACCGGCGTTGATCGCGGCGTCGACCCGCACCGGCAGATGCGGACCGTGCTGCTCGACCGCGGCGACCGGCAGCACCGCCACGATCTTTGCCATGTCGAGACCTGCGAAATCACGGGCGGTTAGATCCCACCACCAGTGCGATTTGAGCTTCATTCGCGATCCCAATCCCACATGCGCCGTCCCAGGCTCAGGACGCGATCCGACCATGCGACTCTGTTGCCTCGGAAGCACTTTTTTCGCCGGCCTCATTGCCTTTTGAGCAACAATAGCCGGAGATCACGTGTCGCGGAGGAATGATCTCCCATGCTGCACGCCCGACTGCTGCTCTATCTCGATCACGTGGCGCGGACCGGCTCGATCCGCAAAGCCGCGGAGCAGACCCATGTCGCCGCTTCTGCGATCAGCCGGCAGATTCTCGCGCTGGAGCAGGCGCTCGGCACGCCCCTGTTCCAGCGCTTGCCCCGCAAGCTGTTGCTGACAGCCGCCGGCGAGGTGCTGATCCGCCACGTCCGCGATACGCTCAAAGGCTTCGAGCAGGTCGAGACCAAGATCGAAGAGCTCAAGGGTCTGCGTCACGGCGAAATCAAGCTGGCGATCATGAGCGGCCTCGCAGCCAATCTCGTGCCGCGTGCGGTGGCTGCGTTCCGGCGGACCAATCCGCGTGTTAAGATAGCGCTGCGACTGTTGCCGACCGGCGAAGAGATCATGACGGCGGTGGCGAGCGCCGAGGTTGACCTTGGGCTCGGCTTCGACTTCCCCACCGACCCGAACGTGCGGGTGCTCGGCACGGCGACCGGCCGCCTCGGCGCGGTGATGGCACCCACTCATGCGCTGGCGCAGCGTACCTCGCTGCGGCTGAGCGAATGCGTCGGCTATCCGCTGATCGTCGCCGACAAGAGCATGGCGATTCACCCGCACCTGAGTGCCGCCTTCACCCGGCTCTCGCTCGACCCGCCGCTGGCGATCGAGACCAACTCCATCGAAGTGATGCGTCACGCCGCGATGTCCGAGCAATGCATCACGTTCCTGACGCCGTTCGACATCGAGTTCGAGCGGCAGATGGGCCGGCTCGTTTATGTGCCGATCCGCGAGCTGCAGCGCGACACCCAGACGCTGATGCTGCTCGGCCATCATCGCGGTCCAAATCCGCTCGCCAGCGTATTCGCCGAGAGCGTGAGGACGATGATGCAGGACGTGATCTAGTGGTGATGACTGGGCCGGGCACGTTTCTTGCTCGATTGGCTGCGGCAGGTCGGGGGCAAGCCAAAAAACCTTGATCAACCCACAACGAGGTCAGGATGTCGTCCGGTCACGAGCGGTTCATGGCAATGGCGATCGAGGAGGCGAAGGCCGGGGCCGCTGCCGGGGAGCAGCCCTTCGGCGCGGTGGTGGTATTGAATGGCGAAGTCGTATGCCGCAGTCGCAGCTTGAAGGTCTCGACCAGCGACACGACGGCCCATTCGGAGACGCTCGCGATCAAATATGCGACCCAGAAGCTCAAGCGGCGCTTTATTCCCGAGGCCGTGTTCTACTCGACTTGCGAGCCCTGTCCGATGTGCATGGGCGCGGTGTTCAATTCGGGAATCAAGACATTGGTGCTTGGTGCACGCAACGCCGACGTCGCCAGGCTCGCCAACCTCGCGTTCAATTTCAAGAATTACAAGGCGGAGACCTTTGCCGAGTTCGTCGGTTGGGACTTAACGCTCCTTACCGGCGTGCTCCAAGACGAGTGCATCGATCTCTATCGCACCGCCAAGGTTGAATTGACGCGCTGAACGGTGAAGGTGGCGCGAGACCGCATGGCATAACTCGCGCCCGGATTGAAAGGGATGGCGATCACGTCGCTACGGTCCTGATTAATTGATCGGCAGCTGTTGCGTAGCGAATGGGCGCTATGACCAGCAGCTTTGCAAGTCCAAAGAAACTCCTGGACTTTTGTCGGGCTGGAGTCGCGCATGCGCCCCGCATTTGCCCGTTCTGCAGGCGGCATAGAGTTTGCATCGCCCAAAAACAAAGCCCGGTGTTTCGTCCGCTTGCGGCACTGGCCTCTTTCTCCAAGGAGTTCCGCCAATGAAACCTCTTTGCGTGCTAGTGAGCCGCCGGTCCCTGCTGTCGAACGGCTTGACGCTGGCCGGCGCGTCGGCTGCGGCGTTGGCCGGCGGCATCGTGTTCGAGGGGCCGCGCGCGTTCGCAGCAACAGCGCTAGGCTTTCAGCTGTCCTGGATCAAGAGCGCGCAATACAGTGGATATTTCTCGGGGATCGATCAGGGATTTTTCAGCGCGGCCGGCCTCGATATGACGTTCAATTCGGGCGGCCCGAACATCGATCCGATCGCCAACGTGGCGGCGGGCCGGTCGGCGCTCGGCGATCGTCCGGTCGGCTCGCTGGTGCTTGCGCGGGAGAAGGGAATTCCGGTCAAGGTGATCGGGACCGTGTTCCAGCGCAACCCCTTTGCGATGCTCAGCCTCCCGGAAAAGCCGATCAAAACCGTGAAGGACATGGTCGGCAAGACCCTGGCGGTGAGCCCTTCGGCACGCCCGTTGCTGGCGAACTTGTTCAAGGACAACGGTATCGACGCGGCCGCTGCCAACATCGTTCCGGCTGCCCCCGATCCGTCGGCGCTCGTGACCAAGCAGATCGACGGTTACATGGGTTACGAGACCAATCAGGGCGTCATGCTCAAGACGCGCGGGGTCGAGGTCGTGATCCTCAACATGCACGATCTCGGATTCCCCGAGACCGCCGGCACGATCTATGCGCGCGAGGATTTCCTCAAGGACAACAAGGACGCAACCGTCGCCTTCCTCCGCGCTGCGGTGAAGTCTTGGCAGTGGACAATCGACCATCCCGAGGATGCGACCAAGCTGACGGTTGAGAAGTACGGCGTCAGCGGCCTCGACCCCAAGGCCGTGGTTGGCGAGATCGTTGCCAGCAAGCCCTTCATCCAGGCCGGTGTCGCGCAGAGCCAGGGCCTGTTGTCGCTGGACATGGCGCTGTACGAGAAGGTCCTCGATACCTACCGCAAGGCGGAGATCATCAAGAGCGGCATGAAGGCAACCGATCTTTGCGACCCGCAGTACATCACTGCCGCCCACGCGAAGGCCTGAGCGCGCGAGCGGCCATGCCGCCACACTAGGCCGCCATGTCCAAGGGTCTGCATGTCCAAGGGTCTGAAGGTCCAGCAGGCCAGCAAATGGTTTGACGGCCGCGGCGGCGATCAGGTCATTGCGCTCGATCGGGCTACGCTGAGCCTGCCGGCCGGCGGGTTCGGCGCGCTGATCGGCCCAAGCGGCTGCGGCAAGTCGACCTTGCTGCGGATGATCGCAGACATCACCCCGCCGTCATCGGGTACGATCCTGATCGGCGACGAGCGTCCGTCGACGGCGCGGCGCGCACATGCAATTGGTTTTGTATTTCAGTCGGCCACGCTGTTGCCTTGGCGAACGGTCCGCCAAAACATCGAGCTGCCGCTCGCGATCGTCGGTAAGCGATCGGGCCGGATCGCGGGGCGCAGCACCGATGAGCTCATCGAGCTCGTCAACCTGAAGGGTTTTGAAAACGCGCTGCCGGCGCAACTGTCCGGCGGAATGCAGCAGCGCGCATCGATTGCCCGCGCCCTGGTGCTCCAGCCCGACATACTCCTGCTGGACGAGCCCTTCGGCGCGCTCGACGAGATCACCCGCCAAAAGATGAACCTGGAGCTGCTGCGTATATGGAGCGAGTCCGGCACCACCGCGCTGCTCGTCACCCATTCCATCGGTGAAGCCGTGTTCATGGCGGATTCGGTGTTCGTCATGTCGCCGCGCCCTGGCAAGGTTTCGTTGCGTGTCGAAGTGCCGCTGCCGCGTCCGCGCACGCTGCAGATGATGGGCAGCCGGGAGTTCTTCGACACCGTGAACCGCGTGCGCGAAGGGCTGTTCGGCGCAGATGCTCAGGCGCTGTTCGTCGCCGACACGCCGCAAGTCAGCCTGGCCGTGGCTCAATAGTCATGCGAATCCGGTTCAGCGACGCGCTGATGTCGGTCGCGCTGCCGGTCGCAGGCACGGCGGCGGCGCTTCTGGCGGTCGAGCTGTTGAAGCGCGGCGGCCACCTGCCGGTGACGATCCCGGCGCCGTCGCAGGTCTGGGGCTCTCTGGTCGCCAATGCGGCCGGTATCGGAACGGCGACTGTCGAAACCGTGATGAACGCCGTGCGCGGCTATGCTGTTGCCTGCGTGGTGGCACTGGGCGCGGCTTTTGTCGCGGCGCTGGTCGCAGCGCTGCGGCCGGCGATCTACAATCTTGGCGTGGCGCTGGCCAGCATCCCGCTGATCGCGGCTACACCGCTGCTGGCTCTGTGGCTCGGCAATGGCCCGCTGACCCGATCGTTGATCGCAGGCTTGGCGAGCTACTATCCTTTGCTGGTCGGCGCGATGCAGGGCTTCCGGGCCTACGAAGCCAATCACATGGAGCTGTTCCACGTCTATTCGGCGTCGCGCTGGCGGATATTCCGCTCGCTCATCCTGCCGAGCTCGCTGCCGTATCTCTTTGCCGGTTTCAAGCTTGCCGCGCCGCTTGCGGTGCTCGGCTCGCTGACGGCGGAGCTGACCGGAGCCGAGAACGGCGTCGGCGTGATCATGCTGAGCGCCCTGTTCAGCTTCGATATTCAACTGGTGTGGCTGACGGTGTTGATCGCTTGCTCGCTTTCCGGCGCTGGCTATGCGCTGTGGTCCCTGATCGAGCGCGTGACGATCTATTGGGAATCGCCGCGCGAATTGAACGGCTGACCGACCGATGAGCAGCAGGGCCACAGCGTTCGCGCGAAAACTGTCGATTGTCGTCGCAGTCGTGGCCGGACTGCTGGCGCTATGGCAGTTTGTCACGGTTGCATTCGCGATTCCGCCCTACATCCTTCCGACACCCGATGCGGTGGGGCGGGCATTCATCAGCAGCCGGAAGACGCTGGCCGAGCACGCCGCCTTTACGCTGTTGTCCGCCTTTCTCGGGCTGATCGTCAGCTGTTCTCTTGCCGTGGGGCTGGCGATTGCGTTCGTCACATACAAAGCCGTGGCCAAGACCTCGATGCCCCTGGTGATCGTGTTCCGTTCGGCGCCCGTGACGGCCGTGGCGCCGCTGATCACTCTGTTTGTCGGCCGTGGGCTTGCCACCAGCGTCGTCGTCGTGGTCATCGTGTCGTTCTTTCCGATCATGGTGAACATGATGCGTGGCCTGCTGTCGGCCGATGTCTGCGCGTCCGAGCTGCTCCATGTTTATGGCGCGTCACGCTGGCAGCACATCCGTTACGTCCAGGCGCCTTATGCGTTGCCCTTCCTGTTCGCCGGTCTTCGTGTGGCGGCCGCGAGCGCGGTGCTCGGCGCGATGCTGTCCGAATGGGTGACCGGTTCTCGCGGCCTGGGCGCGCTGATCCTGGAGGCGGGTGTCATGCGCGAGATAGAGGTGCTGTGGGCCGCGGTCATAACCTCCGTGATCTTCGCGCTGCTCGTGTTCTTTCTGACGTCCGCGGCCGAGAACAGGGTTCTGCACTGGAAGCGGACGCAGATCGTATGAATGCACCACGTGCCGATCGGGGCAGGTCCGGAACAACGGCCGGAGCGACGGCCTACCTCCTGGTGAATGGCCGGATTGCAACCATGGACGCCGCAGTCCCGTCACCGCAGGCGTTGCTGATCGACGGCGAGCGTGTCGCTTGCATCGGCAGCCGCCGCGACGTGGAGGCCAACGCGGCGAAACTGCCCCGGGTCGACGTGATCGACCTTCGCAGCCGTTGCGTGATTCCGGGTCTGATCGATATGCACGCGCACCTGGACCGCGAGGGTCTCAAGCGGCGTCATCTGGCCATGAGCGGGCTTCGGTCTCGCCGCGACGTGCTCGATCGGATCGGGACCTTGGCGGGCAGCATGGAACAGGGGGCGTGGCTCGTCACTGCGCCGCTCGGCGAGCCGCCTTTTTATTTCTTCGATGACCCGGGCCACGAATCCGATCTCTATCCGACCCGGTGGGAGTTGGACGAGGTTGCGCCTGATCGCCCGGTCTATATCCGGCCGATCTTGGGCTTCTGGCGATGGTCGCCCTGGCCGGAGTGCCTGGTCTCTGCCGCGAACAGCGTGGCCTTAGACGCTGTCGGCCTGACGGACGACACCGCTCCACCGACCCCGACGGTCGAGCTTGAGCGCGATCCGGCCGGACGGCTCACCGGCCGCTTCTTCGAGCGCACGACGGCATCGATTCTGGAGCTGACACACTTTTCCAAGGCATTCCGATACGAGAACGTCGACCGCCTGCAGGCCCTCGACGTGTCACAGCGTGTGGCGTTGTCGACCGCGACCACGACGATATTCGAGGGCCATGGCGTCGAGCCTGCGGTCCACCGGGCCTACGCCGCATTGCACCGTGCGGGTCGGATGGCGATCCGCGCCGAGCTGGTGTTCAGCCCGGACTGGTCCAACTCCGCTGTCGCGCCGAATGAGCTGATCGACCGCGAGCTCGGGTGGCTGGCCGGAAACGGCCGCGGCGATGATGTGTTGCGGATGCGCGGCATCTTCATCAATCCGCTCGTGACGGAGGACGATCGGGTCCGGAGCAAAACCGGATACACTGGGATGGCCGGCTATCACTTCGGCAGCGGGCTTTCCGAGACCACAACTCTCGACCTGCTCAAGGCGATGGCTCGCGCCGGGATCCGCGCGGTGGGACTGACCCCTGTGCTGTTTTCGCTGTTCGATCGTGTGGCCGAGGACGTCGGGCCGCTGCATTGGCTGGTCCAGCACTGTGGTCACCTGACCCGGCGGAACTCCGCGATAGCCATGCGCCACAATATCGGGCTCAGCTTTCTGCCGGTGGAGGCCTGCTACAAGCAGGCGGCGAAGCTCCGCGACGACCCTTCGCACGTGGCCGATCTGATGCCGTTGCGCCGGTTGCTGGATGCCGGTGTGCCGGTCTCGATCGCATCGGACAACATCCCGCCATCGCTGTTCTTCGCGATCTGGTGCTGCCTGGCGCGCCAGGACTATCGCGGGCAGGTTCTGCCCGATCCGGAAGGACCAATCTCTCGGGCCGAGGCGTTGCGCATTGCCACCTTGGATGCCGCGAGATGCCTGGGTCGCGACGACAGCCTTGGATCGCTTACGCCAGGAAAATACGCCGACCTCGCAGTCCTCGATCGCGACTTCTTTGACTGTCCGCTTGGCGACATCCCGAAGATCGAGGCGCTGGCCACAATGGTCTGCGGCCGCTGGCGGTACGGTGACCCGGTGAACCTGTCGCAAACGCCTGGAGCGGTCGTAGGCACATGCTGACGCTGATTGAAAACGTTTACGCGGTGCTTAACGACGATCGTGGCGCCGATCTTGATCGCACCGATATCCTGATCGAGGACGACCATATCGCCGCAATCGGGCAGGATCTTCGTTCGACAGTCAACGAGCGCTCGAACGCCTCGCAGGTCATCGACGGAAGGCATTCGATTGCCATTCCAGGGCTCGTCAACGCACACCTGCACTCCAATGAGAGTTTCGAGCAAGGCATGTCGGAGCGGATGCCGCTCGAGCTGTGGCGGCTGCGTACCTATCCGCCGTTCGGCGTGCCGCCGCTCACCGAGGAGGACTACTACCTCCGCGCGCTGATGTCGGGAATCATCTCGATCCGCTGCGGCGTGACCACCGTTCAGGACGACGTCTTGAACATGGCGTGTACGCCGTGTTCGGTCGACGGCGCCTGTCGCGCCTATCGCGACCTTGGGCTCCGTGCCTGGGTCACGACCAGTGTCGGGGATCGCAGCTTCGTGGCAAGTCACTCGTTCGTGGACAGCGCCCAGGCCGCTCACCTGGGCAACGCGATCGGCGGCACACACCCGGTCTCCGCTCCGGCACAGATCGAGCTGTTTGAACGCAACCACAGCCGATGGCATGGCAGCGAGCAGGGTCGCATCCGCATCAACATCGGGCCGCGCGGACCGCAACGCTGCACGGACGAGTTGCTTCGCTTGGTCATCGCGGCGTCGGAGCGGCATGGCTGCGCGATACACACCCACGTGCTGGAGACCCGCGCGCAAGCCGTGACCGCACAGCGCGACTACGGACGATCCATGATCGCGCATCTTTCCGATATAGGATTCCTCGGCCCGCGCCTGACAATCAATCATGGCATCTGGTTGACCGACCAGGACATCGAGTTGCTGGCTCGGCACCACTGCTCGGTGACACACAATCCGTTGAGCAACCTGAAGATCGGCAGCGGCATATGCAGGGTGCGCGATCTCGCGAGCGCCGGCGTTAACATCGCGCTGGGCACCGATGGGCTGGCGACCTCCGATACCGCCGACATGATTGCGGTGCTCCGCTCGGCGACCATGCTGCACACCGTCACCGATCCTGACTTCGATCGGTGGGTCTCGGCGCGCGAGGCTTTCCGCATGGCGACGCGCGGCGGCGCGACGAGCGGCCTGATGGCTGCCGATCTTGGCGAGCTTGCCGTCGGCCGGAAGGCCGACATGGTTCTGCTCGATCGCCGGCACTGGTCCTTCCTGCCGCTCCACGATCCGGTCGCGCAACTCGTCTACTCCGCCTCGCCGGATGCCGTCCGCACTGTGATCGTGGACGGCCGGATCGTGATGCAGGACGGCATTGTGCGGACGGTCGACGAGGCCTTGGTCCGGGACGCGGTGATCGAAGCCGCCGAGCGTTGGCGCCACGACGTCAAGCCGCTCGCGATCGCTGCGGCTGAAACGATGATGCCGGTGATGGCTGCTGGCTACCGGGAAGCAATCGAAGCATTCGAAACCGAGGACTGGGCAGAACCGCTGCGGCGCCGGTGCTCGTAGGTCAGTCTGCTCATTCTATCGCCAGAATGCATAAGAGATGGACTGCGATGCCATTTAGGCAACGGTAGGGACGAATATTGATGCTTTTTTCTACCCGAGTCGTGTGGTCCCGTGGATCGGGCGCTTGGCTCCGGTCTTGCATCAATTGTCATCAGCCGCGCCGGTAGGCGCTGACTGGTTGCCCAAAGCGTTGGGTCGACGAAGCCTGGGAGACCTCCTTCGGTGCTCAATCCCGACCCCGCTCGGCCTGTCGTTCGCGACGAGATAGTCGCCGCTCCGCCGCGCTCCGCCAAACCGCTGGTCCGGCTGGAAGACGTCAGCCTGAAATACGATACGATGCTGGCGCTCGACCGCACCACGCTGTCGATCGAGCCCGGCGAGTTCGTCGCGCTCGTGGGTCCGAGCGGTTGCGGCAAGTCGACCTTGATGAAGCTGGTGACCGGTCTTCTGCCGCCGACAACCGGCGAAATCTGGTTTGGCGAAACACGTGTCACGGGGCCGCTTCAAGGCGCCGGCATGGCGTTCCAGAACGCAACGCTGTTGCCGTGGCGGAGCACGATCGACAACGTGATGCTGCCGCTCGAGATCGTGGATCCTTACAAGCGCATGCCGCGCGGCGCCAATTCGGAATTGCGCCGGCGTTCGCAATCACTGCTCGACATCGTCGGGCTCGGCGAATTCGGCGACCGACAGCCATGGCAACTGTCCGGTGGCATGCAGCAGCGCGCCAATCTCTGTCGCGCGCTCATTCACGAGCCGAAGCTCATGATGCTCGACGAGCCGTTCGCGGCGCTCGACGCATTCACCAAGGAAGACCTGTGGCAGGTCCTGCAGGACCTGTGGATGCGCCGCAGGTTCACGGCAATTCTGGTGACCCATGACCTGCGCGAGGCCGCTTATCTGGCAGATACCGTGTACGTCATGAGCAACCGGCCGGGGCGCATCTTGCATCGCTGCCCGGTACTGTTGCCGCGACCACGTACACCGGAGACGACGTTCGACGCCGCTTACACCGACCTCGTCAATGAGCTCCGCGCGATGATTGCGGCCGTGAGGTCGAAATGAGTGCAACGCTCACGCCCCGACAAAAGCTGATCAAATACTCGCGGCCGTGGCTCGTCGCGCTGGCTCTGATTTTGGTGTGGGAGGGCGCCTGCCGTGTCTTCCACATCCCCGAATTCGTCCTGCCAACGCCGTCCCGTGTCGCTGCCGCGACCATAGAGTTCAAGGATCTGCTGGCGATGCACGCTTTGCAGACCTTGATGACCACGCTGATCGGCTTTTTCATCGCAATAGTCGTCGGCGTCTTGCTCGGTGTCGCGATCGGGTCGTCGAGCGGCATCTATGACTCGCTCTACCCGCTGTTGATCGGATTCAACTCGATTCCGAAGGTCGCGGTCGTGCCGCTGATCGTGATCTGGTCGGGAATCGGAACGGTCCCCGCGATCATCACCGCCTTCGTGATCTCGTTCTTCCCCATCGTGGTCAACGTTGCCACCGGGCTTGCCAGCGTCGAGCCGGAAATGAAGGACGTGCTTCGTGTGCTGGGTGCGTCGCGTTACGAGGTTTTGACCAAAGTCGGCATTCCCCGTTCGTTGCCTTATCTGTTCGCGTCGTTGAAGGTCGCTATCACGCTGGCCTTCATCGGCTCCGTCGTGTCTGAGACCATCGCCTCCAATGACGGCATCGGTTTCCTGATGCTGTCGGCCTCCTCGCGCTACCAGGTGGCATTGATCTTCTCCGGCGTCATCGTCATCGCGGTGATGAGCATTCTGATGTTCCTGGTCTGCGTTGCCGCCGAGAGGCGCCTGGTGGGATGGGCGTTCCGAGGACAGGCGGGCTGAAGGGGAGGGCAGGTTCGGTGAGCCAGATCCGGATTACCGGCGCCAGGATTGCCCCGCTCGGCGATTCTTCCGACGTCCTTGAAGGCATGGACATCTGGATCTCCGGCGGACGAATCGCAGCGATTGCTCCGACGGACGCGGCCCCATCGCTCTCCGGAAGCTACGAGACCCATGCGTTCTTGAACGGCTTGGTCCTTCCGGGACTGGTGAACTCGCACTCGCATTCGGCTTCGGCCTTGCTGCGCGGCACCGCGCCAGGAGCGCCGCTCGATCTCTACGTCATGGAGGCAATGTCGCGCCGCTCGCGCAGGACGATGCAGCATGTCCGTGTCGGCGTTCTGATCCATGCCATCGAGATGCTGAAACACGGCATCACTGGTGTGGTCGATCATTTCCGCGGCGGCCCCGTACCGACTGTCGAGGCGGTGTCGGCCGTATTCCAGGCATACGAAGACATCGGCATGCGCGCCGTCGTTGCGCCGATGTTTGAAGACAAGCGCTATATCGATTCCCTGCCGATCGACCAAAGCCGATTGCCATCGGATATCCAGGATCGCTGGAACGGCATGAAGGCGCCGTTGGCGGATGACTATTTCGCCATGATGGAGGAGGTTGCCGCCGCGTGGGGCGGTCGGGATCGCGTCCGTCTCATGCTTGGCGTCGATGGGCCGCAGCGCTGCACGCCCAGGCTTCTGGAACTGGCCGGCGACTTCTCGGCGCGTCACGGCGTCGGTCTGCATACCCATCTGCTGGAGGCCAAAACCCAGGCTTTGATGGCGCCGCCGGAATTCGAGGGCAGCTTCGTCGCCTACCTGGACCATTTCGGCCTGATCGGTCCCAAGAGCTCGCTCGCCCATTTCGTCTGGTGCACCGACCGCGACATCGAGCTGGCGGCTGAGAAGCAGGTGAACGTCGTCAACAATCCTGTCAGCAATCTCCTGCTCGGAAGCGGGCTGCAGCCGACCTGGCGGATGCTCGAGGCCGGCGTCAGCATCGGTCTCGGTTCGGACGGCTGCAGCGGCAACGCTATCAGCGTGCTGGAGCAGGCGAAGTTCTCGATGCTGCTGAGTCGCATCAGCCAGCCGGACTGCGACCGCTGGATCACGGCGAAACAGGCCATGCGCATGGCGACCGCGGGCGGCGGTGCCGTGCTTGGCGAACCGGAAACGCTCGGCGCGATCCGTGTCGGTGCCCGCGCCGATCTCGCGATCTACGATCTTTCGGATCGCATGCACTGCCCGCTGGGAGACATCTGGAACCATCTCGTGATGTACGAGACGGGGCAGGCGGTCGACACCGTCCTCGTTGGTGGCGAAGTCGCATTGAAGGGCGGCCGCTGCACCAGGATCGACGAGAACGACATCTACGATCAGGCCAATGAATTTGCCGCGCGCGACCATGCGGAAAATGCGCCGTATCTGGCGGCGACGCGCGGCGAGCGGCCGGCGTTCCAATCGCTGATTACCGAAATTCTGCAGCAGGACACTTCGATCAACAGGTTCGCTCGTTTGACGTGATGCACGGGAACGCGAACAGCAGCCGCAATTGTAAGGACAAGGTATGCCTCTGAAACGCTGGTTTCGTCCTATCGGTCGGATGGCAGTAGCCGTGCTTGTCACCTTCGGCGTCGTGACGAGCGTCAGCGGCCACACCGAAGAGCTGACGCCGGTTCGACTGCGGCTCGATTGGGTATGGCAAGCGCCGCAGTCGATATGGACGCTTGCCAACGAACGGGGATACTTCAAGGACGAGGGGCTGAGTGTCACCATCGACCGCGGCTATGGCGGTCTGGAGAACGCAGCCGCGTTGGCGAGCGGCAACTACGACATCATGTTCGGTGACATCAACAGCGTCATTCTGTTCAACGCCAAGAGCGCCGAGCATAAGTTGATCAGCGTCTTTGTCATCTATGACGCCTATCCCGGCGCAGTGATCGTGCGGAAGGGCAGCGGAATCACCAAGCCGAAGGACCTGGAAGGCAAGACCATCGGCGCACCGCTGACCACCGGCGGGCGGACCATGTTCCCGGCCTTCGCCGCGGCGAATGGCGTCGACGAAAGCAAGGTGACCTGGCAGACCGTCAGCATCCAATTGCAGGACCAGCAGTTCGTGCAGGGGCAGTTCGACGGGGTCGCGAGCTTCGCCACGACGTCTTTGCTGAATCTCAAGCAGCTCGGTGTGGATCGCGACAAGCTCACGGTCTTCAACTTCTGCGACTATGGCGTCGATTTGTTTGGCAGCGGCCTGGTTGTCCGCAGCGATTTGGTCGAGAAGAAGCCGGAGGTCATTGCCAAGTTCATCAGAGCAACGCTTCGCGGCATGAAGGCGATGATGGAGAACAAGGTCGAGGCGATCGAAACGCTGAAGAAGCGGGACCCTCTACTCAGTATTCCGATCGAGGTCGACCGGCTGAACCTCATGATTGAGATGACGCTCAAGCGGCCGTCGGTCGAGCAGAACGGCGTCGGCTACGTTGACCCGGCTCGTCTGCAGCGCAACATCGATACGATGACTTCGGTGTTCAAGATCGCGGAAAAGCCGAAGTCGGAAGAGGTTTATATCGGCAAGTTCGTTCCGCCTCAGTCAGAACGCATGCTGCCGTTCTGATCGGACCATGACCCCGGGTGGCCCTCGATGGCATCAGGCGAGATTGGAGCGTGGTGAGCGTCCCCGCCATCGCCGTCGACGGCATCGCGGCGTCGAGAAAGCGCATACCCCCGTTTGCGCTGTTTCAGCCGGCTTCGGTGACCGAAGCGCTCGAATTGCTGGCGGCGTGGCCCGCTGCGGTACTGCACGCTGGCGGCATCGACCTTGCCAACCGAATGAAGGCCGGATTGGTCGCGCCCGCTGTCATTGCGCTCGATCGTATCGGTGAGATGAAAGGCGTGGTCCGCTGCCGCGACAGTGTGAACATTGGCGCGGCCGTCACGCATTGGCAGATCGAGCATGACAGCGTCGTCAAATCGTGCCTGCCGGCTGTCGCGGCATACGTGGCGGGCCTCGGCAACGTCCGCGTACGTGTGCAAGGCACGATCGGCGGCAATATCATGGCGGCCGAGCCGGGCTACGAGATACTGGCGCTGCTGGCAGCGCTCGATGCAAATTTGCATTTTGCGAGGCGTTCAGACGGAACGAGATATGCCGTCGAGGCGCGCGGTTTTCAACCCGCAATTTCGGCAGCCGCGGACATCCTTCTGATGATCTCGCTTCCGCTTCATCCGACGGACTTGAAGTGGACGCGCGAGATGCGTCCCAATCTCGGAATTGTTGCATCGCTCAACCGCGATGGTGATTCCATCCGATCCGGTTACGGGGCCGTGACCGGGCAGGTCACGGCTGGTTCGCGCCTGGGCATTACGCAATCGTTGTCGCAACGGGAGATCGCCGCCCGTGCGCGGGAGCTTGCTGAAAGCTGGGCGGCTTGCATCCCCATCGCCGATACACCGAGCGGTGCCGATGCCATCTACATGCGCCACGTCATGGCGGTTTTGATGCGGCGGCTGCTGATAGGCATGAGCGGGCAGGATCGATGACCGAAACGACGATCCAAGTCACGATGAAAGTCACGGTCAACGGCGATTCGCGTGTCGTCGAGATTCCAGCCAACCTGCTGCTGGTGGATCTACTGCGGGATCGGTTGGGGCTGCGCGGCACCAAGGTGGCCTGCGATCAGGGCGCCTGTGGCGCCTGTACGGTTCTGGTCGATGGTCTGCCGATGACGAGCTGCTTGACATTCGCGTTCGCGATGGACTGCAAGAGCATCGTCACCATCGAGGGCGTCTCGAGCGCCGATGGAGCGCTCGACAGCGTCCAGCAGGCGTTTCACGACGCCGGCGTTCCGCAATGCGGCTTCTGCACGCCCGGGATGGTGCTTTTGGCCAAGGCGCTGCTCGATCGAGCTGAAGAGCCGGACGCAATTGCGATCGATGACTGGCTCACCGCCAACATCTGCCGATGCTCCGGCTACCAGGTGTTCCGCCGGGCGCTTGGCTGTGCAGAGAAGCCCGCGTCATGAATATCCGCGGCAACGAGCTCCTTCATGTCGGGCACAGCGTTCCGGGCGTGGACAGCCGCGCCAAGCTCACGGGCCGTGCGGTCTACACCACGGATCTTCAGATCGAGGGCATACTGCACGCCAAGATTCTGCGCAGCACCGTGCCGCATGCCCGCATCAGGGCAATCGACGTCTCCGGCGCCTTGGCGATGCCCGGTATCATCGCCGTCGTCACGGGTGCCGACCTCGCCCAACTCGATCCCTGTTATGGCATGTACATTCGCGATCAGACCGTGCTGGCGATCGACAAGGTGCGCTATGTCGGAGAGCCCGTGGCGGCGGTCGCGGCGCTCGACGAAGCGCAGGCGTGTCGCGCGCTCGAGCGCATTCGCGTCGAGTATGAGCTGTTGCCGCCGCTCATGACCGTTGAGCAGTCGTTGGCGACGGACGCTCCAACGCTGTTCGCAAACGGTCGGGTCCATGACCATGCTTTGCCGCCGCCGCCGCCGCACGGCGAATACACCCAGGAGCCTTCGCCAAACATCTTGTTCGAGTATCGCCACGGTTTCGGCGATGTCGACGAATGGCTCGCTCGTTCTGCGCACGTGTTCGAGCACAGCTTCGGCTTTGCCCGGCTCAGCCACTACGGGCTTGAGCCTCATGCGTGCATCGCCAGGTTCGACGGCGCCGAGGTGGATGTTTGGGCGAACAACCAGGACCCGTTCCTGCTTCGCCAGGACATCGCTCGGATCTTCAAGCTTCAAACGGAACAGGTGCGGTTTCACGCCGGGTTCGTCGGCGGCGGTTTCGGAGCCAAGAGCTATTGCAAAACCGAGCCGATCGCCGTTCTGCTGGCGCGCAAGGCGCAACGGCCGGTGCGGCTCGTGCTCGCCATGGCCGAAAGCATGATGACGGTATGCGAGCACGCCGCGCAGATCCGCTTGCGTTGCGGTGTGAGCGAATCCGGCGAAACCCTGGTGCGGGAGGCGTTTGTCGATCTCGACGGCGGAGCCTATGCGGATGCATCGCCGTCCGTGGCCATGAGGCTTGGCACGCGAATGGGATCGCCGTATCGGTGGCGTGCGCTGAGGACGCAGGTCCGCGTGGTCCGGACCACGACCGTGCCGGCAGGCTCGTTTCGCGGATTCGGCTCCGGCCATATCGCCTGGGCATCCGAGTCTCAGATCGACGACATTGCCCGCCGGATCCAACATGATCCGTGCGAGTTCCGGATGCGTAATATGGCCCCGTTGTGGACGTCGTTCGCGCCGGGCGAGAATCCGTTCGATAGCGATCTGCTGGCCGGCCTGCGCGCCGTCGCCGAATGCATCGGCTATGAGAAGCCGCGATTGGCCAGGCGGGGTATCGGCATTGCGGTGGCGATGAAGGGCGCAGGTGCGGCGCATTGCGCCGATGCCAGCGTGCAGATTTCCGCGAGAGGTTACGTCGAGATTGCGGCAGGCGTCACGGAGATCGGCCAAAGCACGCGGACAGCACTGACTCAGATCGCGGCCGAGGTCCTGCACGTTCCGATCGATCGCGTTACGGTCTTGGATATCAACACCGCAAAGACGCCATTTGACGCCGGGACGCATGCGAGCTGCGGGTTGACGGTCGCTGGATTGGCGATGCGCGAAGCCGCCGAAAACGCGCGGCGAGCGGTGTTGGCGTTCGCGGCCGAGAAGCTTGGCTGCCGACCCGACGAACTGACCTTCGATAACTTCGACATATGGCATGGCGGCGAACGCCATGCGTTGGTCGATCTCGCCGCAGAGAGCACGGGGGCTGAGCCGCTGTTTCGCGGGGAAGGCTCGAAACAAACGCCGAGTGGCTCGTTTTTCTGGATGCCGTCGTGGACGGCTGCTGAGGTCGAGGTCGATACGGAAACGGGACTTTTCAAGGTGTTGAGGCTGGTGACTGCGGTGGATGTCGGCAAGGCGATCAATCCGCAGCGTTGCCTCAGCCAGGCCGAGGGCGCCGCCGTCCAGGGACTCGGGCAAGCCATGTTTGAACAGCTTTCCTACGCCGGAGAGTCGTGGCCGAATGCCGAGCCGCTGCGTTATCGCGTGCCACGCATCGCCGATGTGCCTGCGCAGTTCGATACCTTGGTTCTCGAACAGGAGCACGGACCGGGTCCCTTCAGCGCGAAGGGCGTTGGCGAAGCCGGCAACCTGACCGCTCCGGCCGCCATCGCCAACGCCATCGCCGACGCGGTCGGTGCCCGCGTGACCGATCTGCCGTTGACGCCCGATAAGGTGCTGAAAGCAATCTGGAGCCGTGGTGCAACTCAGCCGGTCGACCGAGCGACGAGGCGCACTGGCGACATCTTGGCTGTCTAAGCCTCTCATGCTCCGCTGATCGGGCGGCTCGCAGCCAATCAGACCATCCGGCATGTTCCGATGGCGCGCGAGGCTGAAGCCATCGCGATATGCAGCGGGACTCGGTGGCGTTCGTGCGGTCGGGGTGATGCGAGCGACCAGACTTCTGAACGGTGTCGCCGATCTCTCCGCCCGGATGCCGAAGGATCGAATTGAGGGGCTCAAGGGGATCCGCGACCAGGCTCGTGTTGACGCAGAGTAGGCCGAGGATGCGATCGGCAGGTTGTTCATCAGGTTGCACGCAAAGGTGAGGACAGCCGTCCCGGCGAAGTCCTGACCCGCCATGCTTTTCTCATCGGCGCGCTCGGAGTCCGACGTTACACGAGGGCCACACCGGATCGAACTCGGATTTGCCGAAGCGTCCGATAGGAAAAATCAAAGGGAGCTACTGCTCACCAACGCCTCGCCCAGATTTGGGCGAAGCGGACAGGGCCAACTGGCACAACTCAACACATCGAGGGGACTAAGTCGAAATCTTGGGCCGAATAAGAGTCTTCGCCCCGTTGGTCCTCCGCTACCTCGTCGGCGCGCTGCTGAAGAAGTAAAGGCAGAGGCCGAGAGCCTCAGCGGTCTTGAGATTCATCGCCAGCTCGAGCTTGGCCCCTCACTCCAAAGGGCGGTGGCGCTGTACTCTTCGTGTTGGTCGCGTCTCGTAGCGCGTGGCCTGGAAATTGCTTTGAACTGTAGTTGTGGCCGCTGCACCCGGGCATTGAAGCGGGCGGCACCTATTCGTGACGGCGGGGAGAACGGTTTCATGCCCTTTTTTTTCACTCGAAATGCCCTTGCATTGATCATCTTGGGCGTCGCAGTCAGCCTCTCGCACAGCGCGATTGCGCAAGACAAGAAGACGCTGCTTGTGGCCGAGCCCGGGCATGGGATGGCAACGCTGCCATTCTATATCGCGATGGCGAATGGCTTTTTCGCCGTGGAGGGGCTCGACGTCAAAATCCTGACCACGGACGGCGGCGGCGCGCACACCAATGCCGTACTGAGCGGGCAAGCCTTCGCATTTATTGGCGGTCCCGAGCACAATGCTTTCGCGAAGCTGAAAGGCGCGGACCTGCGCGCCGTCGCGAACCTCAACGATCGTGCGACGGCCTACTTCGTCGCGAAGAAGGGTCAGGGTCCGGCGCCGAGCCAATCGATGCCCGATTTCATGAGAGGCAAATCGATCGCCGTGACTTTGTTCGGCGGCACGCCTAATTCCATTCTGAGAAATCTGCTCGGGAAATGGCATCTAGATCCGAAAACTGACGTGACGCTCAACGAAATGGGCGCGTCCGCTATCCTCGCCGGCGTTAAATTTGGCGGCTCGAGTGTCGGCGTCGCACCGGAGCCATTCGTCACCCAAGGCGTGCGTGCCGGCGTCTGGGACGAGCCCTTCATCAACATTCCCAAGGAGCTCGGCCCTTACGTCTATACGACCCTCAACGTCAAAATGTCTTCGATCAAGAATGATCCTGACACCGTCCGCAAATTCGTGAAAGGCGTCCTGCGCGGCTTGAAGTACACCTATGAGAACCGCGAGGAAGCCGTGTTTTTTGCCAAGAAGGAGTTTCCGACGATGTCCCCAGAGGATCTGAAGGGGACGATTGATCGGTCGTTTGCTGATGAAGCCTGGAGCACCGATGGGATCGTGTCCCAACAGTCGTGGGACACGGCTAGCAGAATCGTCCTGGAGGCCGGCATTCTCAAACAACCGGTTCCGTTCGATGATATTATAGACATGCGATTCGTAAGGGCGCTCAAAGCTGCATCATGGCAGTGATCGCCTTGCTACACCGCCCGCTCAGTATTCGAACAAGGTCTCCCGTAGGGTCGATCCGGTGTATTCGGTCCGCACCAGGCCTCGCCGTTGCAGCGCCGGAACTAGGCCTTCGGTCACCTCGCTGATGTAGCGGCGGCTTAGGTAATTGAAAGGCTGTCTGAGCAGGAAACCGTCGCCGCCCACCTCGGCCATAATTTCACCCATGCGTGTGGCCACCTGATCGGGCGTTCCGATCAGATCGACGCCACCCTTGCTGGCATCGCGAACAAGCTCGCGGAGCGTTTTCTTGCTGCCGTATTGGGCGAATTTCGCAAGCATGGTCGATTCGCCGTTGGTTGTGAGATGTGGCAGCGGCTTGTCGAGGTCGAACTGCGAAAAATCGATATCCGTGAGTACGCTGATATGCACGAGCCTCTGATCGATGTGACGTTGCGATGAGATATTGCGCTCGTTGGCGGCTTGTGCTTCGGCCTCTGTCTCTCCCAGCACTGGCGCAAGTTGGTAGAGCACCTTAATGGCATCGGGATTGCGCCCGAAGCGAGCGGCGCGCTCGCGCACGTCATCCCGAAATTGCTTCATCGCCTTTACGCCGTTCGCGGTGGCAATGATCGTGTCCGCATGTCGTGCGGCAAAGTCGCGGCCGCGCGGTGAGCCGCCGGCCTGAAAATAGATTGGCCGGCCTTGAGGTGAGGGGGCGGTGTTCAGAGGTCCGCGGCATTTGTAGTATTTGCCGACAAAATCGATGGTGCGGACCTTGTGGCCAACCGCGTAGGTGGAGCTTGCGCGATCCATGACGACGGCGTCCGCATCCCAAGAGCCGAAAAGCTGATTGACGACGTCCACATACTCGTCCGCCATTTCGTAACGTAGGTCGTGTTCGGGGAGACGGTCGAGGCCGAAATTCTGCGCAGCTGAGTCTTCGCCGCTCGTCACGATGTTCCAGCCGAATCGGCCGCCGGCGATGTGATCGATGGTGCATACGACGCGCGCAAGCAGGAAAGGCGGATAGGCCAAAGTGGACAAGGTCGCGACGATGCCCAGGTGGCGGGTCTGCGCGCCGATCACAGCCGCAAGCGGCACTGGATCGTGTCGCGGAACGTTCACCGCGTTCTTCAGCGCGTAAGACATGTCCTTGCCATAAGAGTCCGAAACCATGAGCGTGTCCGCGAACATGATACAGTCGAAACACGCCCGCTCCAGATTCCGGGCCATGTCCACGTAGAATTCGCCTGACCACGGCTTCCCCCCGGCAGAGGACATCGGGTCGAGCCACTCGTCGACGCCAAATGTCGTGAACCAAGCGAGGTGAAACTTTTTCGGAGACATCGGAGCCCTTTTTGGCTTGAAAGAAGCAACGGAAAGGCAGCGCGTGCCACTTCATTAGGCAGGCAAAAAGGATGCCATGCACTCGGATATTGCAGCGGGCGAGATGTGCAGGACGGGGGAAACTGCTGGCTAGCCCGGCTTATTTATAGCTGCAACGAACCATGAACGTCCGCGCTGCCATAGGCGGGGTCAACCAACGGGCCTTAGCCCGCGGAAGAATAAGATAAATCCGAGAGGCTGGTCGCCCGTTTCCCTCTGCTGCCGGAAATGTACGAAGCGAGCCCCCCTACCATCATTTCTCGGACTTCCCCCTAAAATCGACGGCGAATTTCCTTTTTCAAAAACGGTTTGCCGCCCTTCCTGACATTTTCAGCCCGAAAGGCGCCAGATGCGGATCGTCTTTGAGAAGTGGAGAAACATTCATCCTGCCCAGGAGGCCCTTTGGCCGGATCTTGCTTGGCGCCTGCAGGTGCAGAACTGCGTGCCCACCGTTACGTGTAACGTCAGATCACTGGGCCCCCCATCAATCTTGGAGCCACCGATCGCAGGTGCCACCGTTACACGTCACGTCGGGTCCTCGGTCGCCCGGTAGACAAGGGTCAAGACCGCAGCCCGCAGTGCGTCGATATCCTGACGCTGGTCCTCCTTCAAAAGCCTAATGCGAACGAGGCCGTCGATGTCCACTACGTCTAACGGGACAGGAATATACCGCATCCCCTCACGGCGTCGTTTGCGATAGAGGCGCATCCGCTGGGCGGCGGGGGAGGAGGAGCGCGTAGCGGCAATATTGCTCACGGTCCTGCTCGATACGGCTCTTCATCCAGTTTATGAGTTACCCTATCGGTGTCATTGCGCCCACCGGCGCCTGGCTCGGCGCGGTTCTCCCGATCATGGTCCCCACACGGGCGGACCGTGCCGCGCTTTCATCGGCCATTCTGAAAGACCAGCTAACCCATTGAGAAGCAATCCGTAGGATTTGGTTTATTTTTCAGAATGGGCGCTGACGCAACAAGCGAATTAGGTGGATTTTGATTCCGCCATTCGGAGGTTCGAGTCCTCCCGCCCCAGCCAGCTAAACATTTGAGACTGTTACAGTTCGCTCGATCAAAATGTCTCAGCCTATTCTTGGGTAGACACTTTCTTGGATAGGTTAGACACTTTTGTTCGGCGCCTGTTCATTTCGTATCGCTACCATGTAGCGACGATATACCATAGGACTGAAACGGAAAAGCGAAATCTCAACGGAGTAGGGAATTGACTCCCGCACAGTGCAGGATGGCACGTGCCGCGGTACAAATGGGCGTTCGCGAGCTAGCAGACGCGGCGAAAGTCTCGACGAACACCATCACGCGCTTTGAACGCGGCGAAGAACTCTTGCCTCGCACTCTCGATGCCATCCGCCGGGCGCTCGAAGATGCGGGCGTAAAATTTCTAAACGCGGGCAAAAGTGGCGGCGCAGGGGTGCGACTACGGGAGTAGCAAAATGCCACCCACCCATCCAACTTCCAGTGTGATCACGGAGCAGATTACGCGCGCCTTAGGTGAGGCTGTTATTCGGATATGGAGCAACTTGCCTCAAGAGGTGCAAAATCATCTGTTTCAGGAGGCGGTCACGTCGCAAGGCGAGTCCATACGATCACAGCTTGCGGTCTTCCTGCACGACAAGCATTCACGCACCGCGGACCCGTTAGGCGACCCTCGCCAAGCGACCGAACCGGATAGCCATGGCGGTTAGGGCGTTTGTTCAAGGACGTATGATGGTAACTAGGCAGCAACGTTTGGACGACTTCGATTCAGTTGGCGAACCGCCAGCCAGGGAACTGATGGAATTGCTTTGTGAAGATCACAATGGCACTTACGTGCTTCCTTTTCCGTGCCGTTGGATTGACGGCGCATGGCACAGCACTAGGTCCGACCATCAGATTGAAGCCAACGTCATTGGATGGCGAAGGCAGTGAAATATGGAGTGGGGTATTAACGGTCCCCCCTTGCGCCCAGACGTCTTTGGACGAGGCAAAAAGTCGTTCCACCAAACCCGTTGATACTGCTGTTGGAAGAGAACCGTTTGCTCCTTGAGCAGCACCAAGAGTGGACGGGCCAACTCTCGCCATGGTGTACGGTGGCCACCTGACCATTGTCCCAGGCAATCGTGACCGCGTCCCAACTTATTTCGGTGATACGGCCGCTATCATCGGCATCGCCTTGCCAGTAAACGCGGCTGCCCTTCTTGAGACTCTTAGATTCCGCGACCGTCATGCTGCGCCTCCCATTGCCTGTCACCGCGTACATATTACATATTACGACAAGCAGCTTGTCGCTGTCCCCCTTTGTCCTATCGAGACGTCCACCGGCGCCGGGCGAATCAGACGCCGGACCCTGACGCTGCGGCCGTTGCGGTGGGTCAGTGCCGCTGTCATCTGCTCACCGCGTCCTGAATGCATCGAAAGGGAGCGCGGCCTCTGCCGGCTGCTCCGCAAAGCCGCCAATAGAGGCGCAGGTAATTGCGTGCCATCACGTCCGCGGTGAACCGCTCCTGGAA
>WNFI01117614.1_pt2 | contig 28012 bp, 27 predicted proteins | sample 5400471 | NCBI WGS metagenome assembly WNFI01 (sample SAMN13153348, study PRJNA577476) | soil metagenome | isolation source: 100 cm saprolite on Douglas fir-dominated hillslope | place: USA:California | collected 2013-09-17
CCCGCCGCCCGCTATCGCCCCTGCAGAACGGCCGCCCGGCATCGCCCCTGCAGAACGGCCGCCCGGCATCGCCCCTGCAGAACGGCCGCCCGGCATCGCCCCTGCAGAACGGCCGCCCGGCATCCCTCTCTCCGCGTGACGTCGCGAGGCGGCGCCACGTGGAGGCCGGCGTGGTGACGCAGATGGCGCGCGCGCTGATCAGAGACGCGCGCCGCCGTGCCTCCGCGGCGCCGGAGCCCGCCCCCGCGGCGGGCCCGGCGCCGCGGGAAGAATGCGAGGCCGTGATCCGCGAGGGCCGCCGGCGCCTGCGGCTCGCCGCGGGGCGAGGTCCCCTCGGAGCACCCGCAGAGCTGCTCAGCTCGCCCGGGCTCGAAGCTCGGCGCGCTTGACCTTGCCCGAGGGGGTCTTGGGAAGCTCGCCGGCGAACTCGACGATGCGCGGGTACTTGTAGGGGGCCGTGACACGCTTGACGTGATCCTGCAGCTCGGCGGCCAGCGCCTCGCCCGGTGCGAAGCCCTCGCGCAGCACGACGACGGCGCGCACGACCGCGCCGCGCTCCTCGTCGGGGGAGGCGACCGCGGCCGCCTCGGCGACGGCCGGGTGGGCGACCAGCGCCGACTCGACCTCGAACGGCCCGATCCGGTAGCCCGCCGAGACGATCACGTCATCGCCACGGCCTTCGAAGTACAGCCAGCCGTCCTCCTCGCGAACGCGGTCGCCGGTCGCCCATGAACGGCCGGCGCGCCGGTCCTCTACGCGCCATCGGCCGTCCGGGCCCCGCGCGACGTGCTCGCCGAGGTAGCCGAGGAAGAAGGTCGGCACGCTGGGCGGGTCGACGAGGAGCTCGCCGTCGGAGATCGACACCCTCACGCCGGGCAGCGGCGGGCCCATCGAGCCGGCGCGCGTCGCGCCGCCGACCGGCGCCCCCGTCAGCTGGCCGGTCTCGGTCTGCCCGTATCCATCGCGGATCTGGAGCCCCGTGACCTCCTCCCAGGCGCGCAGCACCTCGGGGTTCAGGGCCTCGCCCGCGGCGACCATGCAGCGCAAATGGGGCAGCGGACCGAGCGTCGCGCGCTTCGCGATCACGCGGTACTCGGTGGGCGCCATGCACAGGACCGCCACATCCTCGCGGGCGAGCAACTCGAGCCGCTCCCGGGGATCGAAGCGGGCATCGTGCAGCAGCGCGGCCGCCCCGCGCAGCCACGGCGCGATGAACACGTTGCGGGCCGACTTCGACCAGCCGCTGGCGGCGGTACACCAGACCAGCTCGCCGGCGCGGGGGTCGAGCCAGTGCTCGGCCTGGAGCTGCTGGCCGTGCAGGTAGCGCTGGGCGTGGAGCACCCCCTTAGGCTCCCCCGCTGTGCCGCTCGTGAAGGTGATCAGGCAGGGGTCCTCTTCGAGCAGGTCGACGGGGGGCGGTGGCTCAGCCTCGTAGAGCGCCTCATCGGGCACGCTGAGGACGGGAACTGCGGTGGCGCCCAACTCGCCCAGATTGCGCTCGTCGGCGAGGATCAGGCTCGGCGCGGCCAGCTCGACGCGCAGCTGGAGGTCCTTGTCGCGCAGCTGCTCGGTGCAGGGCAGCACGACGGCGCCGAGGCGGAAGCAGGCGATCATGCTCAGCACCCACTCGGGTCGGTTGCCGATCACGGTCATCACGACGTCGCCGCGTTCCACGCCCCGGGCGGCCAGCGTGCCCGCCAGGCGCGCCGCACGGTCGGCCACCTCGCCGAAGCTCCACTCACGCCGTGACCCGTCGCGGCGCAGCTCGACCAGGGCGAGCCGCTCCGGCCCGGCGGCGTCGACTACTTCGGCGGCGAAGTTCATGGCGGCGTGATGGTAATCGCGCCGGGCCTCAACGCCGCAAAGCCGAGCACGGCGCCGCCGAAGCCCGAGAAGCGCCGAGCGCGCGCCGGTATGCTCACCGCACGGCCTGTCGCCCCGGCGGGGGCGCGGCCGGAAGCAGCCCTCGCGCCGCCTCAGGCGCGGAAAACCAAAGACCTGGAGCGCAGATCAACGTGGCCGTAGCCTCCCCGTACAGCGAGAAGACCGACGAGCAGCGCGCCATCACCGAGATGGTCCACCAGTTCGTCGACGAGCAGATCATCCCGAACGCCGAGCACTACGACAGCGAGGACTCCTTCCCGGAGCCGATCGTCGAGCAGATGAAGGAGCTGGGGCTGTTCGGTGTGACGATCCCCGAGGAGTACGGCGGCATGGGCCTCGACCTGACGACGTATGCGATGATCGTCGAAGAGCTCTCGCGCGGCTGGATCTCGATCTCGGGCGTCGTCAACACCCACTTCATCGGCTCCTACCTGCTGATGAACTTCGGCACCGAGGAGCAGAAGCAGAAGTACCTCCCGAAGATGGCGACCGGCGAGATCCGCGCCGCCTTCTCGCTGTCCGAGCCAGAGCTGGGCTCCGACGTGCAGGCGATCAAGACCTCCGCCCGCAAGCAGGACGACGGCAGATGGGAGATCAACGGCCAGAAGATGTGGGTCACCAACGGACTGCTCTCCTCGCTCGTCTTCACGCTCGTCAAGACCGACCCGGACGCAGACCCCCGTTACAAGGGCATGACGTGCTTCATCTGCGAGAAAGAGCCCGGCGTCGAGACGAACAGCGGTGAGCTGGCCGGCTTGAATGTGCCTCCGAAGATCAAGAAGATGGGCTACAAGGGCGTCGAGTCCACGGAGCTCGTGTTCGACGGCTACCGCTGCCCTGCCGAGAACATCCTCGGCGGCGAAGCGGAGGGGCTGAACAAGGGCTTCGTCCAGATGATGGACGCGCTCGACCTGGGCCGCGTCAACGTGGCGGCGAGGGGCGTCGGGCTCGCCCAGCGCGCGCTCGAGCTGGCGCTGCGCTACTCCCAGGAGCGCAAGACGTTCGGCAAGCCGATCGCCGAGCACCAGGCGATCCAGTTCAAGCTCGCCGACATGGCCACCCAGGTAGACGCCGCCCGCCTGCTCGTTCGGCGCGCCGCGATCATGAAGGACGCGGGCGAGCGCTCGGACCTCGAGGCCGGGATGGCGAAGCTGTTCGCCTCCGAGGCGGGGCGCTTCTGTGCGGAGGAATGCTTGCGCATCCACGGCGGCTACGGCTACTCCAAGGAGTACGAGATCGAGCGCATCTACCGCGACGCGCCGCTGCTGCTGATCGGCGAGGGAACTTCTGAGATCCAGCGCATGGTGATCGGCCGGAAGCTCCTGCAGCGTCATAAGATCTGAGCGGCCGGCACCGGCGGGGCGGCTCACGAGAGAGGAGGTTTCGCGGATGGCCGATGACGCCAAGACCCTGATCGAAGTCGCCGTGCGCAGGTTCCTCGACGAGGTGCCGGCCCTCGCCCCGGTGAAGCTTGTCGTGGGCATCGAGCTCCGGGGAAGGGGGGACGTACAACAGTTCCGCCTGGAGATGCCCGACGTGAAGGTCACCCGCGGCCCCGCTGCCGACGCTCGCGTGCGCGTCGACATGCGGCGCGAGTTCTTCAACGTGATGGCGCGCGAAGCGAAGGTGCCCGACTGGATCGAGGCCTTCACCTACGGGCAGGCTAAGGCCTCCGGCCCGGACCAGATCATGAAGCTGATCGTCAACGTCGTCCAGCGCCAGCTCGAGCGCGAACGCACGCCGAAGGCCCGCCACCAGGCCTCCTGAGGAGCGGCCGCGGCTCCTCTAGCCGGGCTCGCTCAAGCCTTGCACGGCGTGGCGGATCGGCTCCTCGGCTGCCGCCGCCTCGCCGGCGCTCGGATCTTCCCTCGCGTCGCCTTCGCGGGAGCCCGTCGCTGCCGGTCCGCCGGGCGGCCGGCCTTCGGCGCGCCGCCCTCCGATCGAGAGGAACGCCTCGACCACCTTCGGATCGAACTGGCTGCCGGCCGTCGACCGTATCAGCGCCATGGCCTGGTCGACCGGCCAGGCGGACTTGTAGGGGCGGTCGTGGGTGAGGGCGTCGAATACGTCTGCGACCGTCACGATTCGCCCGACCAGCGGGATGTCGCTGCCGATGAGCCCCTGGGGATAGCCGCTGCCGTCCCACCACTCGTGATGGGATTCCGCGATCACGCCGGCGAGCTGCAGTGCGGGCGAGCGGCTGCCGAACAACAGCCGCGCGCCGAGGGTGGTGTGCGTCTGCATCATCTCCTGCTCCTCGGGGCTGAGCCGCCCGGGCTTCAGCAGCACCCGGTCGGGGATCGCGAGCTTGCCGATGTCGTGCAGTGGCGCCGCTTCTCGCAGCAGCACGAGGCTCTCCGCGCTGAGGCCCATGTGCTTGCCGATCTCGGCGGACATCGTGCCGACACGCTCGGTGTGCTGCGAGGTCTCATCGTCGCGGAACTCGCCGGCGATGGCCAGCAGCTGCAGGGTCTCGGCGCGGGCCTCCTCGAGATCTCGGGTGCGATCGTCGACCATTGCTTCGAGGCCCCTGGCCTCACTGCTGAGCTGTTGTTCGGCTCGGCGCTGCGATGAGATGTCATGGGCGGAGCCGTGGATGCGGCCGTCCACCGGCGAGGAGCGAGCGCTCCATTCGAGCCACAACGAGCCGCCCTCGAGCGTCTGGAAGCGGCTGCAGACCGTGATGCTGTCCCGCGAGCCATCCGCGAGCGAGAGGATCTCCGCGGCGGCCGCGTCGCGGTCCTGCTCGTGGATGAACTCGGTCAGTGAGCGGCCGCGCATCGCCTCGGCGGGATGGCCGAGACAGCGCTTCCAGGCGGGGTTGACCCTCACCAGGCGGCCGGTCTGATCGGCCGACCAGAGCAACTCGAGCGACTCCTCGAAGTAGCGCGAGAGCTCCGCCTCGGCGGCGCGGAGAGCTGCCCGGCGGCCATGTCCAGGACCGGCCAGGGGGACCCCAAAGGCCCGAGCTGAACCTCCCATAGAGATAACTTCGCCCTATGCGAGTTCGAATATTCGGCACAGAACGGCCCGCCGGACGGATGTACTAGGCGGGACATCGGTGCTCGCCCGTCGCGCGGGGGCGCACGTGTGCCGGCCTGCGGAGCGAGCGGGACGGGGGCGAGGTAGCCCGGAGCTAGTGGTAGGAGGTCAGCTGCTCGGCGAGGAACGCCAGCGATCCCAGCAGGAACAGGCACATCACGATCAGCGAGAAGTTTTCGTTCATCCGCGGTCTCCCTTCCGCCAAGCATAATGCCCCGGCGGCAGCCGGGAGGCTTCTAGACGAGGACGGCGCCTTCGTCGTAGAGCTTGATCACCTTGACGGCCCCGTCCGGGCTCGCGTCGAGGCAGAGCCTGCACAGCACGCACTCGTCGAGATTCGACTCGACCAGCTCGAGCCCGCCGCCTGAGTCCTGGGCGAAGATGTCGACGGGGCACGCCTCGGTGAGCCTGCGGGCCACCTCGGGATCGGCCGCGATCCCGTCGTCGACCTCGACGGCGATGAAGGTTCCATCGGCCCTCATGCGGAGACTCCGCTGCTGCGCTCTGAGATCTTCGCGCCGATCATCTCGGGAATGTCCTCGATGCGCTCGGCCACCGTGATGCCGGCCTGGGCGAGACGCGCGATCTTCTCCGAGGCCGTGTCCTCCTTGCCTTCGACGATCGTGCCCGCATGGCCGAAGCTCATGCCGGGCATCTCGTCCATGAAGCGCCCCGCCATGAAGGCGACGATCGGCAAACGCGAGTCGTGCTCGGTCACCCAGCCGGCGAGCTCGGCCTCCATGCGGCCGCCCGGCTCGGTGTAGATCACGATCCCCTCGGTCTGCTCATCGGCCTCGAACAAGGGCATCAACTCGGCGTAGCTCGAGCCGATGATCGCGTCGCCGCCGATCGAGACGGCCGTGGACTGGCCGAGCCCGGCGGCACTGAGTGTCGAGGACATCTCGGTGGTCATCCCGCCGGAGCGTGAGATCACGCCGATCGGTCCCGGCGTGTAGGCCTGGGCGGCGTTCTTCGCGGGGCCGCCGATGCCGCCCATCTTGATCACGTCGGGGACGATGATGCCGAGGCAGTTCGGCCCGATGATGCGTGCGCCGCGCAGCGCAGCGAGCTCGACCATCTCCGCGACGTCGCGCCGCGGGATTCGCTCGGTGACGATCACGACGAGCTTGACGCCGTTCTCGATCGCCTCGAAGACGGCGTCCTTGGTGAAGGCCGGGGGGACGGTGACGACCGAGCCGTCGATCTGCCCGCCATGGTTCTCGACGGCCTGGGCGACTGTGTCGAACACCGGCACGCCGTGGACCTCACGCCCGAGGCGACCGGGCGTGACGCCGCCGACGATCTTTGCGCCCGCGCCGTAGTCGAGGCACTCGCGGGTCAGGTTCACTGCCTCGCGGCCGGTTATGCCCTGCACGATGAAGGTGGTCTCGCTGGTGATCAGGATCGACATGGCCTAGCGGTGGTCGTGGTCGTCATGTGTCCGGGGGGCTGCCGTTGCTGCAATTTCGGTGCCCGATAGCCATGGGCTATACGCGGTGAATACCTTTGCTACCGCGGGAGCAAAAGCCCTCTTCCTCTTCCTCCTCCTCATCCTCTTCCTCATGCCCCTCACGCCGCCACTCCTTCGATCTTCTCGACGGCGCGGCGGGCGGCCTCGTTGAGGGACACCGAGCGGTCCGCGTACTCGACGCCGTAGCGATCGAGGATCTTGAAGCCCTCCTCCTCCCAGGCGCCGGGGATGCGGAAGATCGCAATCTTCTCGGCGGGGTCGAAGTCGAGCTCGAGGCACGCTTTGATCACGCCGCGGGCGACGATGTCGACGCGAGTGTTCGAGACGATCGACATCATCACCGCGATCTGCTCGACGCCGGGCTTCGAGAGCACGAGCTTGGCCAGGCCGCAGGCCTTCGCAACCGACGGGTTGCCGCCGATCTCGCAGTAGTTGGCGGGCTTGCCGCCGTGGGCGCGGACCGCGTCGAACAGCGTCAGCGACCCGCCTCCGGCTCCGATCACGAGGCCGAGGTTCCCGTCGAACTCCGTCACGTTCCCGGCCACGCCGCGGTGATCCTGCGCGTCGATACGCTCGCCGGCGAGCTCGAAAGGCGTCGGCTCGCGTGCCTGGCGCGTCTCCTCCGCGCCGACGCCGAGGTCGGCCAGCAGCTTTGCGTGCCGTCCGCGGGCCTCGTTCTCCATGTCCATGTGAGCGTCGAGGGCGACGAACGAGCCGTCTGCGAGGCGGCCGAGGGGGTTGATCTCCGCGAGCACCATGTCGTTCTTCACGAACAGACGGGCCAGGCGCGTCACGATCGGTACCAGCCGGTTCAGTGCCGGGCCGGTGACGCCGGACGCGCTGATCACCTCCTTGGCCTCGAACTCGGAGAAGGGGAGGATGTTCGAGAAGTGCCGCCGGCCGACCGCCTCGGGCTGCTCCTCCGCGACCTGCTCGATGTCGATGCCGCCGACGGGCGAGAAGATCATCACCGGGAGCTTGCGGATGCCGTCCCAGACGACGCCGGCGTAGTACTCCTGCTCGACCTCCGCCCTCGGGTCCACGAGCACGCCGCGCGGCATGTGCCCTCCGATCTCCAGGGCGAGGATCTCCCGGGCGTCGGCCTCCGCTTCCTCGGGGGTGTCGGCGAACTTCACGCCGCCGGCCTTCATCCGGCCCCCGGTCAGGACCTGGGACTTGATCACGGTGGGGCCGCCGATCCGCTCGGCGATCGCCTTCGCCTCACCGGGGTCCGTCGTGAAGCCGTAGTCCGTTACGGGGATCCCGGCCCGCTTGACGATCTCGCGGGCCTCGAACTCGAAGAATCTCATGCGGCGCGGAAGCCTATATGCAGCCGTGCCGCGGGCGCGGCGAGGTGGCCGGGGCGCAAATTGCTAGGCAGGGGCCGGCTGCAGTCCGTAGGCCTCCGCGAGCTCGGGGTCCTTGCGGGCGAGCATTTCGGCGAGGTTGACCATCACCTTGCACTGCTTCCAGGTGGCGTCGTCCTGCATCTTGCCGTCGATCATGTGGACGCCGCGGCCGTCGGGGATCGCCTCGATCACCTTTTTGGCGAAGGCGACCTCCTCCGGGTCGGGCGAGAAGACCCGCTTGGCGATCGCGATCTGAGAGGGGTGCAGCGACCAGGCGCCGACGCAGCCCAGCAGGAACGACGCCCGGAACTGGGTTTCGCAGCCGAGTTCGTCGGAGATGTCGCCGTAGGGACCGTAGAAGGGGAGCGCGCCGACAGCTGTGCAGGCGTCGACCATGCGGGCGATCGAGTAGTGCCACGGGTCCTGCTGGTAGCTCGCCCGCGGCGCGTCCGGGTTCTCGGGATCGGGGTCGGCGATCGTGCGGTAACCGGGGTGGCCGCCGCCGACGCGAGTGGTCTTCATGCGGCGCGACGCAGCGAGATCTGCAGGGCCGAAGCTCATGCCCTGGATGCGAGGGGAGGCCGAGGCGATCTCCTCGAGGTTGGTCACCCCCTGGGAGGTCTCGAGCACGCAATGGATCAGGATCGGACGATCGAGGCCGGCGCGAGCCTCGAGCTGGGCGAGCAGCCGGTCGGCGTAGTGGATGTCCCAGGGCCCCTCGACCTTCGGGATCATCACCACCTCCAGCTTGTCGCCGATCTCGGTGACGAGTTCGGTCAGATCGTCGAGCACCCACGGCGAGGCGAGCTCGTTGACGCGGGTCCAGAGCGCCGTGTCGCCGAGGTCGATTTCGCGCCCGACCCTGATCAGCCCGGCGCGAGCGGCCTCCTTTTTGTCGACCGAGATGGCGTCCTCGAGATTGCCCAGCAGGATGTCCACCTTGGGCGCCAGATCCGCCGTCTTTTCGACCATTTTCGGGTTCGAGAAGTCCATGAAGTGGATCATCCGGGAGGGCTTGAAGGGGATCTCCAAGATCGGCTCCGGGGCGTCGATCGCGAGAGGCTTGAAGAAATCTCGGGGGCTGCGCAAGTGGTCTCCTCGTTCTGGCCAGCGTGCGGCGATTTCGGGTTCTTGGCTTTAAGGAAAGTATCGGTGATGGGCCGTGGACCCCGTCTGCTGGGCCCGCCGCTCGTCGTAGTCGGGGCCGGGCGGCGAGGGCCGCGGTGTGGCCTCCCACTAGAGTTCGCAGCGCCCAAGAACCCAGAGGAGACCCGCGAGAAACATGAGCGAGACCCATTCCGTCGAGACCGAGCAGGCCGCCCGCGAGGCGAGCGGCGCGCACCCCTATGGCCGCTACCTGGAGGAGTTCGAGGTCGGCGACGTCTACAAGCACTGGCCTGCGAAGACCGTGACCGAGGCCGACGACCACCTGTTCTGCCTGATCACGATGAACCACCACCCGCTGCACATCAACGACGTCTACGCGGCGAAATCCCAGCAGGGGCGGAACGTCGTCGTCGGCCCGCTCGTGTACTCGCTGGCCCTCGGCATGTCGGTCAGCGATGTGAGCGGCAAGGCGATCGCCAATCTCGCGACCGAAGAGCTCAAGCATCCCGCGCCGGTCTTCCACGGCGACACGCTGTTCTGCGAGTCAGAGGTGCTCGAGAAGAAGGAGTCTCGCTCCAAGCCGGACCGCGGCACGGTCAGGGTCCACACGCGCGTGCTCAACCAGGACGGGGTCCTGGTGGCGGAGTTCAAGCGCCTCGTGCTGGTGCCCCGCAGGAGCCCGGGCACCGAGCCGCCGGAGGGAAATGTCGAGTAGAAAAGGCTTACGGTACCCTTCGGAGGCACGCGCCCGGAGGGCGTTTTCTGTTTGCCGGAGCCGTTCCTGCCCGGCTTAGGGAGACGTACGGCGCGAGTCGACGATGACCGCGAATGCAAGGAGTCGCCAGTTCCCTATGAACACCACCGTTCCCGCACCGACCACGAACAAGCGTTTGCTGGCCTGGGTCGAGGAGGTGGCGGCGATGACCGAACCGGACGCAGTCCATTGGTGCGACGGGACCGCAGAGGAGTACGACGCGCTGTGCCATCAGATGGTCGAAGCGGGGACTTTCGAGCGCCTCTCCGACGCCAAGCGTCCGAACTCGTACCTCGCGCTCTCGGATCCGGGCGACGTGGCGCGGGTCGAGGACCGGACCTTCATCTGCTCGGCGACCGAGCAGGAAGCCGGTCCCACCAACAACTGGCGCGATCCGGGGGAGATGCGCGAGACGCTGACTGAGCTGTTCAGCGGCTCGATGCGAGGCCGCACGATGTACGTCGTGCCGTTCTCGATGGGCCCGCTCGGCTCCGACAAGAGCTATGTCGGCGTGCAGCTCACGGACTCGCCCTACGTGGCCGTTTCGATGCGGATCATGACGAGGATGGGACAGGCAGCGCTCGATGCGCTGGGCGACGGCAACTTCGTGCCCTGCCTGCACTCCGTCGGCATGCCGCTGGCCGCGGGCGCAGAGGACGTGCCGTGGCCGTGCAACGCCGAGAACAAGTACATCGTCCACTTCACCGAGACGCGCGAGATCTGGTCCTTCGGGTCCGGCTATGGGGGCAACGCGCTGCTCGGCAAGAAGTGCTTCGCCCTGCGGATCGCCTCTGTGATGGCCCGCGACGAGGGCTGGATGGCCGAGCACATGCTGATCCTCAAGCTGACCTCCCCCGAGGGCGAGGTCAAGTACGTGACCGGCGCCTTCCCGAGCGCCTGCGGCAAGACCAACCTGGCGATGCTGATCCCGACGCTCGAGGGCTGGAAGGTAGAGACGATCGGCGACGACATCGCCTGGATGAAGTTCGGCGACGACGGTCGCCTCTACGCGATCAACCCCGAGGCGGGTTTCTTCGGGGTCGCTCCCGGCACCGGAGACGACACCAACCCGAACGCGATCAAGACGATTGCCAAGAACTCAATCTTCACGAACTGCGCGAAAACCGACGGCGGCGACGTGTGGTGGGAGGGGATGACGGAGGACATCCCCGCGCACCTGATCGACTGGCACGGCAACGACTGGACGCCCGACTCCGATGCCTCGGCGGCGCATCCGAACGCGCGCTTCACGACCCCCGCTGCACAGGACCCCGCGATCGCGCCCGAGTGGGAGGACCCGGCCGGCGTGCCGATCGACGCGATGCTGTTCGGCGGCCGGCGCTCCACGGTCGTGCCGCTCGTGACAGAGGCGTTCGACTGGGAGCACGGCGTGTTCCTCGGTTCGGTGATGAGCTCCGAGAAGACCGCGGCGGCGGCCGGAACGGTTGGTGAACTGCGCTTCGACCCGTTCGCGATGCTGCCCTTCTGCGGCTATGACATGGCCGAGTACTTCGACCACTGGCTCGAGATCGGCCGCACCAACGGCGCGAAGCTCCCCAAGATCTTCTACGTGAACTGGTTCCGCAAGGACGAGCACGGCCGCTTCCTGTGGCCGGGCTACGGCGAGAACTCCCGCGTCCTGGCCTGGGTGTTCGCGCGGTGCGCCGGCCACGGCGCCGTCCGTGAGACCGCGATCGGGCTGATGCCGGCGGCGGGGGCGGAGGGCCTCGACACGCGCGGCCTCGAGATCTCCGACAGCGCCGTCGAGGATCTGCTGCGGGTGGATGTCGAGGGCTGGCGCGGCCAGCTGCCGCAGATCCACCAGCACTTCGCGAAGTTCGGGAACCTTCCCGGCGAGCTCTCCGCGCAGCTCGAGGCGCTCGAAGAGCGCCTCGGTTAACGGCTGAGCGGCGCCGTCCCCCACCGCGGCGCTTGTGGCCGGTCCCCCGGTGCCGCCTCCGCGTCTTCCCGGCGCGCTTCGCATGCTCCCGCCGCGCCGGGGGGGCGCCGCACCCCCCGCGCGGCGCCCCCACCTGTGAGCGCGCCATTCCCCCGCGCGCGCTCGGGCTTTACCAGAACTTGGCCGAGATCGAGAACGTGCCGGCGCTGGCGGCGTTTTCGAAGACGTCTTTGACTGCCGGGTTGACGGTGCCCGTCACGGTGCCGGCAGCGCCTGCGATCGGTTCGCCGGATATTTTGGCCCCGACCGTGACTTTGGCCGTGTTGCCGCTCACCGACGCGGTCTCGTTGAATTCGGATGTCGTCTGTTTTGCCTGGTAGCCGGCGGTGACGCCGGTGCTCCAGCCTTCCGTGCCGCCGGTGATTCCGGTGACGGCGATCGTCGCGGGTGAACCTGTGCCGGTTTTCTTCTGCACGATCGTCCCGCTGGTGGGGATGCTCGACGCGTTGAGCTGGTCGCTGAACGTCAGCGTCAGCGTGTCGCCGGCTTCCAGGATCGCGTTCCCGTTGGTGCTGGAGATCGCCGTCAGCGCCGGGCCGGAGGTGTTGACCTTGACCGGTCCGGACGGGCCGTAGGTCGTCGCGTTTCCGACGTTGTCGGCCACCTTGTACTCGTACTCGTAGCACTTGCCGGTCACGACCGTGGCGTCAGTCGCCGGCGAGCTGGGACCGGCCGAACCGACTTTGGCGAAGCTGCCGAACGAGCCGCACGAGTCGCTCGAGCCGGTGTACGTCGCTTCCGCGCGAAGAAGTTCACTCGAGGCCGTGTTGATACCGGACCCGGAGTCCGTGCCGGCGCTGAAGGTCACCGCGACCGAGCCCGTTTTCACGCGTTCCGGGACGCTCACCGAGCCGCCGCTGGGCGCGGTCGTGTCGGGCGTGACCGTGAACGCGCTGGAGTTGGTGCTCGTGAGGCCGAAGCCGTTGGTCGCGGTGGCGCTCTGCGCACCGGACGCGCCGACCGCGCCCGTCCACTTGTATTTCGTTTCAAACGGCGAGCTGAGCGTGCCACCGCCTTCGGAGAAGCCCGTCAGGGACGGCAGCGCGATCGAGGTGACGCCGGTCTGCGCATCGCTCGAGGAGCCGGCGGCTTTGAACGAGCCTTCCTTGCCGGCCTGCGGATTGATGAAGACCGTGGTGCCGCTGATGAACGTGCTGCCGGTGGGGGCCGACAGGGTGACGGTCGGGGAGCTCGGCCCGGTCGTGTCGACCTTGACCGTCGTCTTGACGGACGCCGCGTTGCCGACGTTGTCGGTGCCGGTCAGCGTGTAGAGGTAGCAGAAGCCCGTTTCGATCGCCGGGTTGCTCGTGCCGCTGATCGTCGTCGCGCTCGTGTATTTCCCGCCGGAGCCCGGCGCCCCACAGGTGTTGCCGGTCAACGTCTCGGACTGGATCGTCAGCGTCGAGGAGGCGAGGCCGGACTGGCTGGGGCCCTGGGTCTCGGAGAAATCGGTGCGCGAGCCGATCGCGAAGCCCGTTTCCGTGCTCGTGCTCGTGCTGCCGCCGGCTGTGGCCGCAGTGCCGTTGACGCTCAGCGCGCCGCCCGTGGGCGCAGCTGCGTCGGCGATGAAGCTGAGCGAAGTGCCGTTGCTCGCGTTGCCGGCGATGTCGCTCGAGGTGAACGAGGCTTCGGCTCCGGACGGCGTGCCGGCGCCGGCGGTCCACGAGTAGGTGCTGGAGGCGTAGGGGCCACCGGCGGGCGTCGTGACGGTCTGGGCGGCATGCGTCCAGTTCGAGGCGCTCACGAGCGGGAACGTCGCGGAAGCCGGTCCGGAGCCCGAGTCGCCGACGGAGTCGACGAGCGTGAACGAGCCGGCCGCGGCGCTGCCGAAGTACAGCGTGCTGCCGCTCAGCAGGGCGTGGCTTGGCGAGGCGCCCAGTGACAGCGCGTCAGTCGGTCGGGTCGTGTCGACTTTCACCGTCGTGCTCGTGTTGGCAGTCTCGGTGTTTCCTGCGTTGTCGACGGACCAGTAGCTGACCGTGTGCTGCCCCTCGGGAACCGAGACGGCGCTGCCCGTATAGGTCTGTTCGCTGCCGCTGTCGATCCGGTAGTGCGTGCTCGCGACGCCCGAGCTCGCATCGGATGCGCCCAGCGTGAACGTCGGCGAAGTGCTGTACCAGCCGTTCGACCCGTTGGGTGAGACGGGATTGAGCGTGATCGTCGTGGCGGGATTGACGTTGTCGAGCTTCACGTGAGCGGTTTTGTGGCCCTCTTCGTTCCCTGCTTTGTCGGACGACCAGTAGGTGACGGTGTGGTCACCCTGGGTGCTGATCGTGACTTCGCCGGAGTAGGTGTGTTGTGAGCCGCCATCGATCGCGTAGACCGTTTCAGCCACGCCGGAGCCGGAGTCGCTCGCGCCCAGCGTGAAGCCGACGCTGGCGCGCGTGAACCAGCTGTTCGAACCTTCCGGCGACGCCGGCGAGGTGGCCAGCGTCGTGGTCGGCGGAGTGATGTCGCCGACGACCGTCACGGAGCTCGAATGACTGCTCTCGGCGGTCCAGCTGTGGTACACGGCGACGACCGTGTAGGTGTAGGTCCCGTCGGCGACGCTCGAATCGGTGCAGCTCGTCTGGTTGACCGGCGAGGCTGCCGAGCCGCAGGTGCCGCCTGCGACGCTCGGGGTCGAGCCGCTCCAGCGCCTGACGTAGTACCCGGTGGGCAGGAGCCCGTTGATCGCTTCCGAGGCCGTCCACGACACGGACACCGCCGAGCTGTTTGCCTGGGGGGAGGCCGCCACCCCGGTGGGCGCGGCGAGCGTGCCGACGCTGCCGCTGGCGCTACCGCTACCCGAGGCGACCCAGAAGGCCAGGGCGACGCCGCCGGCGGCAAACGCCACGACTGTGATCGCGGCAGCTGCGCGCCGACCGGAGAAGATGCGAATCAGCCGGCTCATGAGTGCGCGCTCCCGCTGTAGTTGAAGGTGAACGACGCGCCCTTGCACGCGTCCTGATTGGTCGAGGGCGGTGACTGTGATCGGCACTTTGTTCGGGTTGTGGATGGTCACCGACAGAGCGCGGGTCACGCCTGGTGCCAGAGGTTCGCTTGCGTCACCGCTGACCGTGAACGGTTTGCCTTCGCTCGTCGCTTTGACGACCGTCCACGAGTAGCCGGCCACCGGGCTGAGGTTGCCGGCGCCGTCCTTCGCCCGGACCTGGAAGACATGTGTCGCTTTGCTGTTCGACGCGTAGGTGAGCGGGCTCGTGCAGGCTTTGAAGTTCGCGCTGTCCCGGCGGCATTCGAGCGTCACACCCGACTCGGCGTCCGTGAACGTAAAGGTCGCGCTTGTCGCCGTCGTCGTAGTTTCCGGCCCTGAAGTGATCGACGGCTGAGGCGGCGCTTTGGTGTCGACGGTGAAGGTCGAGGCCAGCGGTGCCGTCGTGTTGCCGGCGCCGTCGGTGCCGCGCACGTGCACCGTGTACTGCCCGTCCTGCGGCAACGGCAGTTTGTAGCTCCATTCGCTCTTGGCGCCGGGGCTGGCGCCGCTCACGAGCGTGGCCGCCTGGTAGGTCTCCGTGGAGCTGTTGTAGGAGCTTCCGCCCCACCACTGCCCGTTTTCGGCGCGGATCGAGACCACGACCTGGGTGACACCCGACCGATCCTTGGCGGTGCCACACAGGCCCGCCTGCCCCGGGCATCCCTGCCCCCAGGCACCGGCGCCGAGCAGGACGCCATTGGGCGGGCCCACGAGCGCAACCGCCGGTGGGGTCGTGTCGACCGTCCACGACACGGTGGTCCCGGCGCTCGTCTTCGAGCCCGCTGCCGCGCGAACTCTGAAGGTGTGCTTTTCCTCGGCCAGTGGGCCGTGGTATGTGACCGAGCCCGCCGGACAGACTTCGTATGCAGCGCTGTCGAGCTGGCACTGGAAGGTGACGCCAGGCTGGGAGTCGGTGTAGGTGAAGGTCGCTGAGGTCTGCGACGTCGGGTCATGGGGCTGGGAGGTGATCACCGGTGCCGGCGGTGCTGGCGGCTGCGACGCGCCCGTCGCGCCGAGGGCGATCCCGGCCAGGAGCACCGTGCTGAGTGAGACGAGCGCCGCGATCGGACGGCGGGGGAGGGGACGCCGGCTGTCGCCGCCACGTCCCTTCGAAGATCTGTGAATGAGCCGTCGCATCTCGTGTCGCCTTCTCTTTGTGGGTATCCGTGCGGGTTCAGGCGGGTGCAGCTGCAAGCGATGAAAGGAGGGGCGCCGGACGCCCCTCCTTTCGGCTTGCTGCTGCTAGCTGGTAAGAGTCAGCGTGATCGTGGCTTCCTTGCAGGCGTCCTGGTTTACCGCGGTGTCGGTCATCGTGATCGAGCCGTTTTTGGCCAGTGCGACGCCTTCCGTTTTGGCGGCGATCACCTGGTTCTCGGCGGTGTCGGCGATCGTGAAGTCCGACGCTTTGCAGCCGGCATTCGCGTGGGTTTCATCGATCGAAACGACGGCGTGGACGGTGCCGACTTCCTCGCTCGATTTGTTGGTGTTGTCCGCCGTGAACGTCACGGCCGATTCGCCGCCCGGTGTGAGTTCGCTGGTGATGGTGCCGTGCAACGCCAGCGTGCCGCCGCTCGCGGCGACCGAGCCGGTGCCGGAGCCCGAGCCCGTGGTCGTCCAGAATGCGAACGCCATGCCGGCGAGCGCCAGGACGGCGACGACGCTGAGCGCCGCCACGTTGCGCTTCTTCTTCAGTGCCTTGCGGAACATAGAGAGCAACTCCTCCTGAGTTGTTTTCAAATTGGAGCGAGTTGCTCCATGTCGGGGGCATGGTGAAGCGGCGCATGCGACCCGTCGCCCCACCTTCGGCTAGAGCTGCCTAGACGTTCCGCTAGGAGCGCCCGCGGGCGCTGGCCGAGGCGCCCCCCCGGAGGGCAGGCACCGCCCCGTTCACAGCCCGGTTACCTTGCGATCTAGACCAAAGGCCAGTACTCACGCGCAGCCGCAACCGCCAAGATCTCCCCGAGCGCGGATCGTGCGCCGCAAGCGATGAGCACCGACCCCGACATCCACGAACCCCAACCTCGGTTCTCCGGCCAGGACAGCGCCGCGCCGGAGGTGTCGGCGCCGCGCGCAGTGGTGCGACTACTGCCGATCGCCGTGCTGGTGCTGTCGGCCGATCGGTACTTCCGGGCTGCCGCGACGATGTTGCTGAGCCGCCGCGGCTGCTCGGTGCTGAGCGCCGCGGATGAGCGCGAAGCGCTCGAGGGGGCCCGCCGGCACCCCGTCGACGTGCTCGTCGTCGAGCTGGATCGGTCGGCCGGTGAGGAGCTCGGGCGCGAGCGAACCTTGGCCGAGCGAATCGACGCCGTCGCGGCGGCGGCGGGACGTCGCGTCGCGGCGGTCGCTATCGTCGTTGTCGCCGAGGCGTCGGGACTCGACGAGGTTGATGCAGATGACGGAACGTCGCATCCAGCTCTCGACAAGTGGGGCCCCTTCGGGGAGCTCTACGAGGCGATCGCCGATCGCGACCGCGCCCGGCGCCTGCAGCACGCCACCGGCCAGGCGTGGCCAGACTCCGTGCGCCGGCCCGGCGCCGTTTGAGTCACCGCGCAACGTTGCCGATAGACGAGGAGACCGCCACGGGGCTGGCACGGCCGCGCCCGCGCGGTCCACGCGATGAGACGATCATGCACCCAGCCGCAGGCGCTCGACTCCATAACCGCGGTGTTCGCCGCGCGAGGCCTGCTCGAGACGCCGCATGGTCACGCCGCCGTGCGCGGCGCACAGGAGCGGGCGACGCTTGCGCTGAGCGCCTACGCGGCGACGCCCTCCTCCAGCGAGCTGATCCTTGCGCCGTTCGCCGCGGCTCTGCTTGTTGAGCTCCTTGCCGAGGCCGATCCGGGCCCCGAGGAGCTGCGCCTGCTGGCCGGCGAGCTCGCCGAGGCGGGCGTCGCCTCCCTGGCGCTGTTCCGGGAGGCGCTGCGGGCACCGGCCGTGCAGGAGCTCACTCCGGCAGGCGCTCGACGGCTCGCGCTGTCGGCGCTGATCGCGTGCGCGCCGCTGCGTCACGTCTCGGTGTGGTCGACGGATGGCGTCGGACGGATCGCATGCTCCGCGCAGTTCGGCCTTGGTTCGAGCTCCACGGCTGCCGCCCGCCTCGCACGCGCCACGATCGCCGGCGAGTCGCCGCCCGAACCGCCGGTGGGCGAGATGCGAGCGGTCCCGATCATCCGCGCCGGACAGCCGGTTGGCGCCCTCGTGGCCCGCACGCGCCGGGGCGCCGGCGACTCAGCGCACACCTTCCTGGTCGAGGCGCAAGCGCCGCTGGCCATGCTGGCCGAGCGCGAGGCTCTGCTGGCGAGCAATGCCGCCAGCGAGCGGATGCTGCTGCAGGCCAGCGAGCGTCGTCTCACAAGGCTGGGCTACGACCTGCATGACGGGCCGCTCCAGGAGCTGCTGCTGGTCGGCGAGGATCTCGCGCTGTTTCGCCGTCAGCTCGCGGTGGTGCTCGAGGGACGACGAGGCAAGGAGCTGCTCGGCGGCCGCCTCGACGATCTCGACGCACGGCTGATCGCACTTGAGCGGGGCCTGCGGGGGATCTCCTCCTCGGTCCACTCCGACGTGCTGGTGACGCGTCCGTTCGCGTCGCGATCGCGCTCGATCGAGACGGGCTGAAGGTGAAGGTGCGCGACGACGGGCGCGGCTTCGACGTCGAGCGCGAGTTGCTGCGGGCGGCCCGCAGCGGTCACATGGGCCTTGCGGGCATGCACGAGCGGGTCAGGCTGCTGGACGGCCACTGCCGCGTCGACAGCCGCCCGGGAGGTCCTACCGAGGTCACACTGGCGCTTCCGCGCTGGCGCGGCCTGGCTGCGGGGGCCGGCGCGGCCGGCAACGCGAGTGGCTCCGCGCGGCGGGGCTGAAGCTCAGTCGCGCCCGGCGAGGAGACCGTGCTCGTAGGCATAGCGGACTGCGCCGCTGCGGTTTGACACGCCGAGCTTGCGATAGATGTTGGTGAGGTGGAACTTGACGGTGTGCTCGCTGACCCACAGCTCGCCGCTGATCGTCTTCGTCGTCTTCCCTCCTGCGACCGCTTCGAGGATCGTCGCCTCGCGCGCGGTCAGCGACGGTCTGCCTGCGTCGTCCGGTCCCTCGCCGGGACTGCCTTTCGCGGGCGTGTGGAACATCGAGTAGCCGGCTGCCACCTGGCGCACGACCGCCGGCACGTCGAGCGCGTTGACGCTCTTCAGCACGTAGCCGCTGGCGCCCGCCTCGATCGCCGCCTCGATCGCCTCGCGGTCCTCCGAGGCGGTCAGCAGCACGGCCTTCACGCCGGGGGCGGCGGCCTTGATCTCGCGCACGCAGCTGATGCCGTCGAGGCCCGGCATGCGGAGGTCCAGCAGCACCACGTCGGGCGCTCGCCGCTGCACCAACGCCGGCACCTCGTTTCCGGCCCGTGCCTCGCCGACGACCTCGATGTCCTCGCACGCCTCGAGCGTGCGGCGCAGCCCCTGCAGGATCAGGGGGTGGTCATCCGCGATCAGTACCTTGATTGTCGTGTCCACACCAGCCTCGTTGCCCCGATGGGCTGCCTTTACACGGCATCGGCAGGAGCGCCCGCCAACTGAAGGCGGGGCTGGTCGGTGACCTAGTCGCGGTGGGTCTCGCCGGCGGCGGCCGGCGGGCGGGACTCCTCGGCGAGCGAGGTGATGGTCAAGCCGCCCCGGGCGGAGGACTCGAGGACGTCGGTTGCCTCCTCCAGGGACCGCGCGTACAGCTCGACCAGCAGGTGCACGATGATCCTGGCGTCGTCTTCGTGCTTGTGGAAGCGGACGTGCGTGAAGAACTCCCGCACGCCGTGCTCGCCGAAGGCGGCGTAGGAGAGCGCGTCGCCGGCCTCGGGACCCGAGCAGCTCTCGACGTCCTCGGAGTCGACGGTGACCGTGCAGGAGGCGACCCAGGGGGTGCCGGCGATCATCCGTTCCCAGCGATCCTCGATCGGCTCGACGCGTCCGTTGTTGAAGCCCAGATGAGGCTGGTCGTGCATGCAGTCCAGGCATTGCACCACGGCCTCCTGCAGCTCGTCCACGACTTCCGCGCGCTCGCCCGTGTCGGGGTCGATCTTGTGGATCCCCTCGTAGTGAACCTGCACCTCGAGATCCTGCGACCAGCAGCGGTAGCAGCGCAGCCAACTGCGTGCACTGGTCTCGGCCATCGAGCCCTCCATGACGAGCATTGTAGGCAGACCGTGCGAGCCGACAGCGGCCTCGACGCGCTACCCGAACGTGAACGCGTATGCGGTTACGCCGGGCGCAAAGCGCAGAGACAGGTGACCGCGCCGGTCCGCGGGCAGCGAAACGAGCGAGTAGAGGCGCTGGCGGCGCACCATCACGACGCCTCCGTGCACGTCTGGGCCGGCGTCGGCGGCGGTGATCGGCTTGCCGTCGAGCAGTACCTGCACGGGCAGCGGTCGTTCCCCCCGTGAGCTGAGCACGAGATAGACGTGGCGCGCCTGGAACTCGACGTCGATGCCGGCCGAGGCCACCGTCGTGGCCGGCTGTTCGGCGATCTGCCAGCGGCCGCTGAGCACGAACTGGTTGAGCGTCGGGTCGGCGGTGACGGGGCCGCCGTAGTCGTGCAGCCCGGCTTTCGGCTGGTGCAGCCAGCCTTCGGCACGCGCCGTGCCGACGTACGTCTCGGGCGTCGTCAGGTGCGAGGGCGCGACCACGCCCGCCGGGCGTCCGCGTCCGCCGACATGGCTGCCTTTTTCTGCCAGCAGGGCGCGGATCGCCGTTTCGGTCTTGGCGTAGTCGCCCTCGCCGAACGCCGCGTAGCGGACCTGGCCTTGGGCGTCGATCAGGTAGTCGGCGGGCCAGTACTGGTTGCCATATGCGTTCCAGGTGCCCATTTCGTTGTCCTGGACGACGGGATAGCGCAGCCCGAACTGGCCGATCGCGTTGCGCACGTTGGCGGCGTCCTTCTCGAAGGCGAACTCCGGCGTCTCGACGCCGACGACCGTCAGCCCGTCGCCGCGCTGTTGCCGGGCGTGTTGAACCAGTCCTCCGTGCCCGTGAATTCGGGCGCCGGCCCGAGCGCGGGCAGCGTGTGGGCCGCGGCGAGCAGGGTGGACTGAGGCGCGCCCACGGCGGCGACCTTGACGGCGGTGGCCGAGCCTTTGCACGAGGACGAGCCGTTGGCGGGGGTGAACTTTGCCTGTCGGCCCGTGATTTCGTGCAGGCGGCCGGTCACGCCGCGCGAGCACTCGAGCGACGCAGTCAGGTTCACGTCGGGGATCTTTTCCGCCACGAACTGGTCGAAGTTGACGTCGAGGTTCGTGAGGATCGCGACCGCCGTGAGGACCATGATCGCGCCGAGCGCGCGTTGCAGTCCCGGGCCGCGGCCGCTGCGGCGAACACGATCGAACAGCGATCGCCCGCCGAGCGTCAGGAGCAGCAGCACCACGGCCGAGCCGGCGGCGTAGGCGATCGCGAGCACCACCGTGCGCCCCGAGGCGGCGCTCACGGAGATCACCGCGGCGAGGATCGGGCTCGCGCAGGGCGTGTAGACGAAGCCGAGCGCGGCGCCGACGAGCAAGCCCGACCAGAACCCGGCGCCCGTGTCGCGCGGCCCGAAACGGGCGAGACGTGACAGCGGCGCCTCCAGGCGCGCGCTGAGGCCGGGGGCCAGCAGCACCACGCCGAATGCGAGCAGCACGACGATCGCCACGTCGCGCAGCGGATCGTTGCCGAGGCCGACGCCGCCGACGACATTGGCGAGGCCGACAATCGTGACCGTGAAGGTGATCGAGAGGCCCAGAACGATGCCGAGCGGGCGGCGCCGACCGCCGACGCCGCCCGCGGACAGAAGTGCCGGCAGCACGGGCAGGACGCACGGCGACAGGGCCGTGCCAGCTCCCGCGAGGATCGCGAAGCCGATCAGGACGATCATCTCGGTGCGGAGTCTGACGAGCGGCGTCGGCTTACGCGCCGATGCCCGGGCGTTTTCAGCTGCCGGCCGCTGCGCGCAGGGTGCGCCCGAAGTCCGTTTTCGGGATCGGCCCGATGCACGGCGAGGCCGCGCCCGCGTTGCGGTAGCGCGCGAGACCCTCGCGGACCTCCTGATCGCTGCCGACGGCGGTCAGCTCGTCGAGGAAGCCGTCGGAGATCGCTGCCTGCATCGCCTCGAGGTGCCCGGCCGCGGCATCGTAGGAGGCGATGTCCTCGGCGAATCCGGTGCGCTCGATCATCGCCCTGTAGAAGGGCAGCCCGAAATAGGGGATCAGGTCGCGGCGCATCTCCTCGTAGGCGGCGGCGCGGTCGTCCGTGACGGCGCCCGGCACGGCGGCGACGATGTCGAAGCCCTCGAGGCTCTTGCCCGCCTGCTTTCGGCCCGCCGTCACCTCGGGAACGACGACCTCGGCGATGTAGCGCGGGTTGCACAACCACAGCACCACGCCGTCGCCGATCTCGCCCGCGAGGCGCAGCATCGCGGGCGACAGGCCGGCGATGTAGATCGGCAGCTGCGGGCGCTTCTCGATCCCCAGCAGCTGGAATCCCGTCTGCCACTTCTCGCCCTGAGGGGGCGGCTCCCCGCTCAGGATCGAGCGCACGATCGTCGCGTACTCTCGCATCTCGGCCACGGGCCGGTCGATCGTCTGGCCGTGCCAGCCTTCTACGACCGGCCGGTGTGAGACTCCGAGGCCGAGGGTCAGACGGCCCCCGGACAACTCGTCGATCGTTGCGGCGGTCTGCGCCATCGTCGCCGGCGTGCGTGTGTAGATCGGCACCACGCCGGTGCCGAGCCGGATCCTGGTGGTCGCCTGGGCGTAGACGGTCAGCACGGTCAGCGACTCGCGGCCAGCGACGTGGGTGACGTAGACCGACTCGAAGCCGAGCGACTCGGCGAGCTTGACACGCTCGACCGCCTCGGGCAGCGAGCGACCGGTCGAGATGAAGCAGCCCGTCCCCATCGGGCGCCCAGCATACGCACTCGGCTGCGCAGCGGCCCTCAGCGACGCAGCAGCACGTATACGGTTGCCAGCGCGAACGCGATCTGGCCGAAGGCGAGTGCCGTGCCGAGGTTGATCGCGCCGAGCGCGCCGGCCAGGGCGCTCGCGAGCACGAACGCCCCGAACATCGTGAGCAGGTCGCGTTTCACGGCGTCTGCGGCTCCTCGCTCGCCAGCTCGAGAGCGGCGACGAGCGCCGCGGTGTCGAGCTGCCGCGGCTGCCCGGCGAGGAGGCGCTCGGCGCCCGGCCGGCCACCGAGCGCACGCAGGCCGCGCTCGCCGCGCTCGGCGATGAACTCGTCGAGCGCTCCTGCTCGGCGCGCCTGGAGGCGTCGCGCCGCGAGGTCGAGCGAGTCGCGATGGGCTTCGAGGGCGCCCAGCAGCTCGTCGATCCCGCTCGCCGGTGGCAGGGAGGACACGGCGAGCACCGCGGTCGTCGCGGAGCCCAGCGAACGCAGCGCCGCGGCCACGTCGCGCCGGGTTCGCAGCGCGAGCGTGCCGAGGTCGGACTTCGTCACGACCAGCACGTCGGGGATCTCCATGATCCCCGACTTCAGGAACTGCAGGACGTCGCCGCTGCCCGGCTGGACGACGACGACAACGGTGTCGGCGACGTCGGCGACGTCCGTCTCGGCCTGGCCGACGCCGACGGTCTCGATCACGACCACGTCGAAGGCTGCGGCAAGCGCCTGTGCGGCGTCACGGGTGGCGCGGGCGAGACCGCCGAGCCGCTCGCCCGCAGCGGTCGAGCGGATCAGCACGCCGCGGTCCGCGGGGTCGAACTCGATCCGCGCGCGATCGCCGAGCAAGGAGCCACCCGAGCGCCGCGAGCTCGGGTCTACCGCCAGCAGCGCAGCCGTGTGCCCGCGGTCACGCCAGGCGCGGATCAGCGCGGAGAGGAGTGTCGACTTGCCGGCCCCCGGCGGGCCGGTCACGCCGATCACGTGGCCAGGCGCCTCGCCGCCGAGCGCCTCGGGGGACACCTCGGCGAGCAGCGCCGCGCGCTCCGCCCGGTCCTTCGCGGAGCCGCTCTCCAGCAGGTTCAGCGCCGCCGGGGCCGCGCCCAGGTCGCGCTCGCGCAGGCGCGCGCCGAGCGTCGAGCCTGCGCCGCTCACGCCCCGCCGACCACCGTCTACGACGGCGGTGCCCCGCCGGCGACGGCGAGGGGTGCGCGGTCGGCTTCCTCGGCGAGCAGCGCGAGGATGTCGCGCATGATGCGGGTGATGTCGAAGTCCTTCGGCGTGTAGACGGCGGCCACGCCCGCGGCACGCAGCAACGGGATGTCCTGCTCGGGGATGATGCCGCCGACGATGACCGGCACGTTCACGCCGGCCTCCCGCAGCGCGGCGATCACGGCCGGAATCAGCTCGCGGTGCGAGCCCGAGAGGATCGAGAGGCCGATCACGTGCACGCCCTCCTGGAGCGCCGAGGCGGCGATCTGGGCGGGCGTGAGCCTGATCCCCTCGTAGACAACGTCCATGCCTGCATCGCGTGCCCTCACCGCGATCTGCTCGGCGCCGTTGGAGTGCCCGTCGAGGCCCGGCTTGCCGACCAGGATCTTCGGCCGGCGGCCGAGCTTGTCCTGCAGGCGCGCGACCTCGCCCTGCAGCTCGGCGAGATCGGCGTCGGGCGGTGCCGCAGCCGCCTCGCCGACACCCGTCGGGGCCCGGTAGCTGCCGAAGACGTCGCGCAGCGCGCGCGCCCACTCACCGGTGGTGACCCCCGCTCTGGCGGCGGCGATCGTCGGTTCCATCAGGTTGCTCTCTCCGTCCGGCTCGCGCGCCGCAGCGGCGAGCTTTGCGAGCGCCTCGTCGACGGCGCCCTGGTCGCGCTCCGCACGCCACCGGCCGAGCGCCTCGATCTGCTCGGCCTCGAGACCCTGGTCCACGACGAGGATGCCTCCCTCGGCGTCCGCCGTGAGCGGTGACTCCTCGGTCTCGACGAAGCGGTTCTGCCCGACGACGACCTGCTCGCCGGACTCGATGCGGCGGATCCGCTCGCGGTGGGAGTCGACGAGCGCTGCCTTCATGTAGGGCACCGCCTCGACGGCGCCGCCGTGCTCGGCGACGACCGCGATCTCGGCGCGGGCGCCCTCGAGGAGCTCGGCGACGAGGCCATCCATCACCTTCGAGCCCTCGAAGATGTCCGGGTACTCGAGGATGTCGGTTTCGTAGGCCAGGACCTGCTGGATGCGCAGCGACCACTGCTGATCCCACGGACGCGGCAGGCCGAGGGCCTCGTTCCAGGCGGGCAGCTGGATCGCCCGCGCGCGAGCGTCGCGGCCGAGCGTCACGGCGAGCGCCTCGAGCACGATCCGCTGGACGTTGTTCTCCGGTTGTGCCTCCGTCAGGCCCAGTGAGTTGACCTGCACGCCGTAGCGGAAGCGCAGGCGGCGCTCGTCGGTCACGCCGTAGCGCTCACGGCCGAGCTCCTCCCAGAGGATCGACATCGCCCGCAGCTTCGCGTGCTCCTCGATGAACCGCACGCCGGCGTTGACGAAGAAGGAGATCCGCCCGAAGACCTGTTCCATGCGCTCCGCAGGGACCCGCTCGCGGGCCGCGTCGAGCACGGCGATCGCGTTGCTCATCGCGTAGGCGATCTCCTGCACCGGGGTCGCTCCGGCCTCCTGGAGGTGATAGGAGCAGATGTTGATCGGATTCCACTTCGGGACGTGCTCGACGGTGTAGGCGATCATGTCCGCGATCAGCCGCATCGAGGCGCCGGGCGGGAACGCGTAGGTGCCCCTGGCCAGGAACTCCTTGATGATGTCGTTCTGCGTGGTCCCCTGGAGCTGTTCTTGGGCCACGCCCTGTTCCTCTGCGGCGACGATGTACAGGGCCAGCAGCCACGCGGCGGTGGCGTTGATCGTCATCGAGGTGTTCATCTCGCCGAGCGGGATGCCGTCCATCAGGGCAGCCATGTCGCCGCGATGGGACACGGGTACGCCGACCTTGCCGACCTCCCCTCTGGCGAGCTCGTCGTCGGGGTCGTAACCGGTCTGGGTCGGGAGGTCGAAGGCCACAGACAGACCCGTCTGGCCCTTCTGGAGGTTGCGGCGGTAAAGCTCATTCGAGGCCTTCGCCGTCGAGTGCCCGGCATAGGTGCGCATCATCCAGGGGCGATCCGGCTCGGGCAGGCGGGGCGATTGCTCTGAGCTCACAGACGTAATTGTACGGTCGCGCCGCTCGCTCTATCCTGCCGCCCATGGAGCAGACCGTCGAGGTGCCGCGCGTGGGGGGCCCCGGGACGGGCCTCGGCGGGGCCTGGAGGGTGATCGTCCAGAACGACGACCACAACACCTTCGACCACGTCGCGCGGACGCTCGCGACCTACATCCCGGGCATCACGCTCAAGCGCGGGATGGAGATCGCCAACGTGATCCACTCGGCCGGCCGGGCGATCGTCTACAGCGGCCACCAGGAGGCGGCGGAGCACTACTGGGAGCAGCTGAAGGGGGCGGGCCTGACGATGGCGCCGCTCGAGCAGGGCTAGGCGGGAGCTAGGCGCTCTCGCCGACCCCGGCGCCGTTGCCGTCGTGGCCGTTGGCCCCGGAGGCGACGGGCGAGGGCGCGACGGCACCCGCGACGGTCAGGTCCCACCAGCCGTAGATCACGGGCACCTGGTACCAGCTCGAGTGGGCGGCGCGGAAGTAGGTCATCTCGTCCCCTTCCCAGTAGCGTTCCCAGCCGATGTACTCCTCGAAGGCCGCGAACTGCTGGAACTTGTAGCGGTCGTCCCGGGCGCGGTAGACGGCATAGGAGCCGGCGCCGTAGCGCAGCGCCGCCGCCGCCACCTCGTTCAGATCCACCTCGAAGCCGTCGGCCCGGAAGCCCGTCGCATACCAGGGGATGATCACCGTGCCGGCCATCAGGCACCGACCTCGGCGCGGATCGCGCCGGGACCATCGGCGGTCCTGCCCCCGCCCTCCTCCTCCGCTCCGACGAGGATCGCGATCTTGCCCAGGTGCTTGTTTTCGAGCATCAGCTGGTGGGCTTCGGCGACGCCCTCGAAGCCCAGCGTGCGCCACAGCACCGGCCGGATCAAGCCGCTCTCGATCAGCTCGTTGGCCTTCATGCACTCATAGGCGTTGGCGAAGTGCGAGCCGAGGATCTCCTTCTGTCGCATCCACAGGTAGGCGACGTTGAAGTCGAGGTCGATCCCCGTGGTGCCGGCGCAGATCACGATCTTGCCGAACGTCTTGGCGGTGAAGACGGAGGTCGGGAAGGTCGCTTTGCCGACGTGCTCGAAGACGATGTCGGGAGCGTCGCCGAGGATCTCCTTGACGCGCTTGGCGAAGCCGAGGGACACCTTGAAGCGTTCCTTCTCCTCCTCCGCCGTCTCGCCGCCCTTGCGCATCATCCCCTCGAATTCGGTCCGGTCGATGTAATCCACCGCGCCGAGCCGCTTGACGAGCTCGCCCTTCTCGGCGGAGGAGACGACGCCCACGCAATTGGCGCCGGCCGCCTTGCAGATCTGTGTGGCGAACACGCCGAGGCCGCCGGCGGCGCCCCAGATCAGCACGTTGGCACCGGCCTGGAGCTTGCAACGGGTGAGCAGCATGCGATACGCGGTGAAGTACACGAGGCCATAGGAGGCAGACTCCTCCCAGGTCAGCGCCGCCGGCTTCGGGAGCAGCTGCTGAGCCTGGACCTTGCTGAACTGGGCGAACGACCCCCAGGTCGTCTCGTAGCCCCAGATCTTCTGCGAGGGGGCTGCCATCGGGTCCAGGCCGTGGACCTCGGGGTCCTCGTAGGAGGCCTGGTTGCAGTGCACGACGACCTCGTCGCCGGGCTTCCAGCGGGTCACGCCGGCGCCGACCTTCCACACGATCCCGGAGGCGTCGGAGCCGCCGATGTGGTGTCCGTACTCCGGGTGGTCGCCGTACTTCATCACGGAGACGGGCTTGCCCAGCGCGGCCCAGACGTTGTTGTAGTTGACCCCGGCGGCCATCACGCGGACGATCACCTCGAACGCACCGGGCTCGGGAACCTCGATCTCCTCGATCTGGAAGGCATCCTTCGGTTCGCCGAAGCGCTCCTCGCGGATCACCCAGGCTGCCATCGTGCTGGGCAGCTCGCCGGGCTCGGTGTCGACGGCGGAGACTTGTTGGAGATCGATCGCCACGGTGCTCTGAACCTCGTTGTTCGGGGATTGGCAGCGGCTCAATCCTACCCGCGGGTGCTCGGAGGGGCGTGACGGCGCCTCGCCCAGGTGGCGCCCCGCGGGCCTGCCGGGGCCCGCAGCGCCGAGTCAGCCGCTGCGGCGCTCCTTGCGCCAGACCAGGCGCAGGCCCGACCACTGCTCGCCGAGAGCCGCCACCTTGACGTCGACGAGACCCAGCGGCAATGCCACATCGCGGATGTCCTGCTCGCGGATGTCGCTTTCGCCGCCGCCGGCCCGGCGGGGCCAGGCGATCCACAGGGCGCCGTCGGGGTAGACGCGATCCGAGAGCGGCTCGATCGCAGCCGCCAGCTCGGCGCGGGCGTGCAGGAACACGATCGTGACATCGCCTGCGCCGCCGGCCGCC
>WNFI01046668.1_pt1 | contig 28000 bp, 33 predicted proteins | sample 5400471 | NCBI WGS metagenome assembly WNFI01 (sample SAMN13153348, study PRJNA577476) | soil metagenome | isolation source: 100 cm saprolite on Douglas fir-dominated hillslope | place: USA:California | collected 2013-09-17
GGCATTACGAGCGGCAGGATATCCTACCGCTCGTTTGATAGATGAGGGACTACGAGGATGCCCCGACTCCGTAATTTTCAATCAAGTCCGTTTCCGCGCCATTATTATCACCCGTGATAAAGATTTTCTCAAAACAGATTTATTCCCAATCCCTCATTCTGGTATAATTGTGGTGAGATTGCCCAACGGAACTTCTATTGCTGATATTATCCATGAAGTGATAAATGCACTAGCCACGTTGTCAGAACGAGAACTTGCTAATAAAGTTTATATAATTGAGCAAGGTCAGGTACGCCTGATGCCCTAACTTATTAAGAGAGGATATACTACAATGAGTACACCAATCTTTTATGATTCGGATGCTGATCTTTCCATTGTCCAGGCAAAACGGCTGGCGTTCATTGGATATGGCAACCAGGGAGCGGTACAATCGCAAAACCTGCGTGACAGCGGCGTCTTACAAATACTCATTAGTCAGCTCTCACTGCACTCGCACACAAACCAATTTGGGCAAACAGGAAAAAAGATTGACCGAGAGACAATTGATATTCTTCGTTTTGTTAATGGTAAAGCGGTTGAGCATTGGGGAGCAGAAGCGTGGACTACTGAAGATACTCCAAACAATCAAACTTCAAGAGTAAACCCTTCGCTGAGCGACTAACTTGTTAGTGCATTAGCTGAACAATTTAGGTCGGTTTTGAGACTTATTGCAGAGGATAAAAATTGGCAACAACCACAAATTATCGTACTGGTGTGCTGGCACTGGTTGACTAAGTAGGAACTTTTTATTTATGTTCTTGTATATTGGAGTTTAGACTAAATTCTTGCGAAGCAAGGTGGGAAGCCGTGCGAGCCATATTTATGAAAATCGCGTGATCCCAGTCTACAAGCCGCTTGACGCGAAATTAGTCTAAACATCAATGTACTTACTAATGTGAGTAAGAATGTCTTATACCCAAAAAGGATCAATGGAATGTTAATACGCTTCGGAGCTATACTAGCTATAATTCTGACACCACTTCTTTGGCCGGTTGGAGTATTATTTCTTTCGTTGTCTCCTTATTGGAACCGCCGTGACAAGTTTATCGGATCGCTTGTGCTGCCTGGTGGTCTGATTATCTCATGGATATTATGGACAGGGGTACGGTCTGCATGTCAAGATCCTTTGACTGGTACTCCAATAGCGGCAGGAGAGCCGGGTTGTCCGGCTTCTCTTGTCTACTCGCTTGTTCATCCTACCCCTTCGTGGGGTTAACCATGTTTTTGGTTCCTTGATCTTTATGTTATCAGTCGTGCTCCCAATCCTTTCAGCGATTTACATGACCATGCGGCTGCATCAAAACTGGAATCAAGGAGCAGGGTAATTTCAACATCATCCATTGGACATACTATAAAAAAGCTGGCACTGGAGGTCGTTTTTGAGACAAACAGCAGAGTTAAAATTCTTCACTTAGCTTCACACCTTACCCCATAGTAATAGACAAGCAGCCAGTATTTTGCTACTGCATCGGCTTTGCAAGCGGTCTCACTAGAACACGCTGTTCTCACCAATTTGTTACCGCTTCAAGGCATTTTTCGCACATAACACACAACCTACGAAAATATCACTACTCCAATCTAGCCCATGTGGGTAGCAGTTTGGCAGCAAATCACTTGCTCTCAGGCTGCTACTCGCGAGTAGCTAGAAAGGAGAAAAATCATGGCTAGGCCAAAAAGCCTAAAACCAGACTTACTGGTTATGCAAAGAGTATCCTAAGCAATACCCCGTCTATCGGTATTGGAGAAAGGACATTGATTGAAAAATGCGGTGGTATGAGTGGCTACAGCGATTACCAGAAGATGATCGGTGGTCTCGTTAATTTAGGCTATCTTAGCCGAAACGGAATGGCGACCTGCACCGTACAAACAAAGGGAATAAAGCAATAGGAAAGTAGCCTTGTAGTGCAGTTTTTTAGCTATAGGCACGCTTTAAGCGATGCCTTTTTTTGTTTGAACCGAAAGGAGACAAACAATGTCAGCATATAAATATCCACCAAATGCACCGAAATGGGTGCAGGCAGATGAGGTAAAAGCAGCAACACCAGACGGTTCACGGGTCGACGCTACTATCCAGAAAGGAAGCCAAGAGGAAGAAACGTTTCGTTTTTGTGCCGTTGGTGGAGCAACACGTTCGCAAACAAATCTCAGGCTGATGTGCTAGTAGAGAGTTCCACGTATGGCTGGCTTAGGGTAAGTTTTAACGTAAGTAACGTACTTCCATATTGAAAGGTCGAGAAATGCTTAAAGAGCTACAGAGCCGCTTTGCTGCTCTCCGTGAGCACGTTAGGTGTCTTTACTTGAACAGCCTCTCATTGAAGAGGTGGAAGTAACTCGTAGCGCAGTTAAATCTAGTCCGTCAGGCAGCCTCATTCGTGAGCGTTGCCTTTTTTATCGTAGGTTGATTTTAGTGCAAGCGGGATAGCCGCATGCAGGCCACTCGTAAGAGCAGTTTTATCAGATGGTAGGCATGCGCCTACAGTCTCCTACCCTTTGGTTGAACTGCTCTTTTGAGTCCCGCTTTTTTCATGTTTCACTATCCCCTTTTGACACACTTCCAATTCTCAATATGGTTCGGTTGTGAGATACCCATCAAGCAGAGAAGCTGAATGAGGAGAGATACAGGCTTGGCAGTCTTAAAACTTCTCTCATAATCAACGTTTTGTTTCCTCCCCTACTTTGAGTTTTGAGCGAGCCCTTTTCCCAGCATAGTTTTAGCATCGCTCGCTCTACTTCAACCATTTGAGAGAATACAGTGGTTTATGCATGGGTGGTACCCTTTTTGGGGTCTTTCTCGATTTTGGTGAATAAAGCTCATCAGGAAAGCACCCAGATACATTCATCCACACCAGGAGCGATTTCTTGATGAGTGTTCATAGCTCTGCAATATCCAAATCACCAAATGTGAGGATGATCCACCATGTGCTGGAAGGCGATATACTCTCGGGACGCTTTGCCCGCCAATGGCCAGATATACAGGCTAAAGGGTTAGAGTGGTTAGAGCAGAGGCACTTGCAAGCGCTTTAGCACAGGCAGAAGCTAGTGTACGGCACACAAGCTGAGATTGCCCACCTGGTATTCTACAAAGCAGCACCTACAATCTCGGCGATATCCCCAACACCTTCTGTACTCAGATATTCCTCAATCCCTTGCACAATTTCGATGCCGGCACGCGGATTGACGAAGTTAATCGTGCCTACCTGGATCGCCGAGGCGCCTGCCATGAGAAATTCGAGTGCATCGTTCGCATTGCAGATACCCCCTATTCCTATTATAGGGATCTGCATATTCGACGAGCGCAATTCACGCGCTACCTCATAGACCATACGTAACGCGATAGGCTTCACGGCTGGGCCAGATAACCCGCCAGTTCCATTCGCTAATGTTGGACGGCGTCTATGAGTATCTATACCCATAAGTTTGACGATCAGGGGAAGTGTTGTTGCACGGCGTACAGCGGCGGTAACATCTGCAACCGCCTGTGCATCTGCCCCGAAGACAGCTCCGCCTGCACGCACATTTGGACAGGAGACATTTACTTCGATACCTGCAACCCCTTCGACGCCTTCGAGAAGTTCGGCAAGTTCGACAAACTCTTCGATGGTTTCTCCCGCAATGTTAACGATGACAGGAGTTTGCCATGTTGCCCAGGTTGGGGCATATTTTTTGATAACTGTGCGAACACCGGGATTTTGCAACCCGATGGCATTCAACATGCCCGAGGCTGTTTCCAAGGTTCGAGGCTGCTCATTGCCGCTGCGAGGATACAAGGTTGTACCTTTGCAGATGATTGCTCCCAGCCGGTGTATCTCGGCTATTTTCGCGTATTCCAAACCATAACCAAACGTGCCAGCCGCCGTCATAACAGGATTGCGCAGGAGCAGGCCACTTTTATGATGAGGTGCTAGTTCTGTTTGTAAATTCATCTACTTTTTCGAGCCCTATTGATGCGGTCACGCAATACTCCCACTTCATTTGCAGCGACAGAGGCATAATCGCTGCCATTACCAGCATACAGAACTGAACGGGAAACTGCAATGATAGCTCTTTCTCCAAATGCATCCATTCCTGCCAGTACCGAGGCCTCTAGATCTCCCCCCTGCGCACCTACACCTGGGATGAGGATTGGCATATCGGGACACATAGAGCGAATGGTGTGCAGTTCCTGTGGATAAGTTGCTCCGACCACTAATCCGCAATTGCCTTCCTTATTCCACGATTGTACTCGCTGCGCTACCACCTCGTAGAACGGTCGGACCTGTCCTTTCTCGTCTTGTACCAACAAGTCTTGAAAGTCACGGGCGCTGGGATTTGACGTGCGACACAAAAGAATCACGCCCTTTTCAGGATAGGCAAGAAAAGGGGCCACACTATCGTAGCCCAGGTACGGATTGACGGTTACAGCATCGCAGCCATAGACATCAAAGACTGTGGCAGCATAGTTTCGTGCTGTATTGCCCAAATCTCCTCGTTTGGCATCAACGATAACGGGCATTTCCGCCGGGATAGCACGAAGTACTTCCTGAAAAACATACATCCCTTCAGGACCCAGTACTTCAAAGAAGGCTAGATTAGGCTTATATGCACATACATAAGGTGCCGTCGCTTCTATTATATCCCGGCAGAAGTGAGTGACTGCCCTGGCTACTGGTAGGCCATGCAATCGAGCAGGGAAACGCTTTGGTTCCGGGTCCAGTCCTATACAGAGCAGGCTGTTCTGCTGGCGTGAAGCTGTTAGTAATTTATCGAGAAAATTCATAGTTTAGATACCACGCGTGCCAGGTTTGACTATAGGAATGCCTTCAGCGCACATAGGGCATGCACCAGGTTTGTATGTGCGTGCCGTAACAGTAAGCAACGCATGACAGGGAATATCGAATTGAGTGCTAGCCTCGCCGCCACTACGATCAATTAGCACTTCTATGCCAACGATGGCAGGATGAAATGGCTGTATTGCCCCGAGGGTTTCACGCAATGAAAGACCTGTGGTCAGTACATCATCGACGATAAGTACACGTTCGGCAGGATGCAGCACAAATCCTCGCCGTAGTTCTCGTCCTCCACCAGCGACTGGCTCAGCAAGCAGACAACGCGTGTCGAGTTGACGAGCCAATTCCTGCGCCAGTAATGCACCGCCTGTCGTTGGGCCAACAACTGCTGAAATGGCACTCTGCCTGTATCGGCTAGCAATCTCCCGGCAGAGTTGTTCCGTGACGTGTGGCCATTCCAGCAGGCGGAACTTCTCCCAGTATTCGTCGCTGTGCCGTCCCGAGCTGAGCACGAAGTGCCCAGTCGAGACGACACCTAGCTGTTGAAAAAGATCCAGCAGTTCGGATTCTTTCATACTATGGCATGTAGTGTACGCTATTGCGTGGGTATTCGACACAGTTCAGGCAACTTTCGCTAGCAGTGATAAACTGCACCAGTCGCTCAAAACCCATGCCGAAGCCGGCATAGGGGATCGAGTCATGCTCACGCAGTTGCAGGTACCACTCGTAGTCCTCGGCACTGCCACCCGCTGCAAGTAGATGTTTCATCGCTGGTGAAGTCATGAGCCGTTCACGTAGGCGAACGGGGTCTTCTTCACGCTCAGCACCACCACAGACTTCACCGACTCCTGGCAACAGGAGGTCTGCAGCGTTAACGACACGGCCGTCTTCGCGGTTCTGGCGCATATTGAAGAATTTCAGCTCCATGGGATAGTGCGTGATAAAGGTGGGAAACTGAGTCCACTCGAGGATGGCAATTTCGCGCCTGCGGTCGAGATCGTCACCCCATGCAGTCACAATACCCATCTTATTGAGTTGTCCTACTGCCTCAGTGTAGGTGAGGCGACGGAAAGGTGGCTTGATCGTCTCTAGCACGGCGAAGTCAGCGCCTAACAACTTTAGCTCTTCAGGGCGTGTCTCCAGGGCTATCTTCACGATGTGGCTCACCAGGCGCTCTTCAAAATCCAGTAGTATCTTCAGGTTCCCAAAACCTATTTCCGGCTCAACCAGCACGAACTCGGTAAGATGACGGTGATCAGCACGGGGTTCGGCGCGGTAACTATGATTGATTGAGTAGACACGACGCAGCGTCTGGCTGTGAACCAATGGCTCCAAATGTAATTGTGCCGTCTGAGTCAAGAAGGCTTTGTTGCCGAAGTAATCAAGTGAAAACAGTGTCGAAAAATCCTCACAAGCGCCTGTAAGGCTCGTGATGGTTGGGATAGTTACCTCTACAAAATCTTCTGCCTCCATGAAATTGCGAATCGTCTTCAGCAGAGTGCCACGCAAGCGGATTAGCGCTGCCATACGTGGGGAGCGTACTAGCATATGTCTATTGTTTAACTGTTTCATATCCAGCAAATTGCTTCTGTACTGCTGAGCTTCTAGAGAGACTCCGCGCTTGACGCCATTGTCAAGCACAGCCGGAGACCAAACAGGTCAAAAAAAATTCCTCATCTCTGAATCAATGAGATGAGGAAGAAAGAATCTTCGTTAAAACGGCACCGGGCCCATCAATGAGATGGAGCAGGCGGCCCTTCCGCCACTTGAGCATTTTTAATACTTGTACCCTGTGCCTGAATGCCATAAGATTACTATACCTTTTCCACGGAGTGGAACAAATGGGAACCAATTTCAAATTGTTAGAAGTATACACAGTGATTTTCAAAAAGTCAAGTGCTTTATACGATTGAGGTACAAATCCATTAGAGGTGCCCGCACGCTACAAAAACCCATCAAAACAATACTGGTACTGAGTTGTCTGAACAAGCCCCTCCCACAGTACCCAAAACCCATTATACTGGCCTGTCTACGCTCTGTCAAGGAGATCAAGGTGTCCTGAGAAGTGCAAGGTGTTTGGTTGAGAATGTGCAAGGTGTCCAGGAAGAGGCAAAAAGCTGTATGTCTATTGACAAATGATAGCTTCAGAAAAACAGAACACCCACCAATTGCTGGTGGGTGTTTCTTTTGTGTGGCTGCAAGCCCGAACGGGAAGCCGACCCACGGTCGAATCCAACATGATGGACTGGGAGGTCAACCTAAAGGCGTTTCAATCCCACACGGGAGGGCAGGAGAAAATTCCTAGTAGCAAGCGGGCGGTGATGACCAGGGCTTGACAAGGAGGCACGCTCCTCTGCAAAGTAGAAGCAGATCAGTGTCATTCTCCTTCTGAAAGGAACGTCGCCTCATGCCCCCTATCATACCAAGCTCGTCGCAGTTTGACCAGCTAACGCTGAGCAAGCTCATCGACGCCGATCCTGTCGTGCAACGCTACCGCACGCTGTTTGCCCTCTTCGACTGGACGGCCTTGGATCCGCCAGCCAAGCCGTTTGGCCCAGGACGGCCGGGTCATCCGCCCAGCGCCTACGTCAAAGCGCTGCTGGTGCGCATCGGTGAACATCTGGGCTCCACGCCGCGCTGGCGCACCTACTTGCTAGACCATCCCCTGCTGGTGCTCGAACTGGGCTTGCGTCCCCACCTGGACTTTACCGAGCCCTATGGCTTCCGTGTCGAGCAGACCGTGCCCAGCGTGGGCCATTTGAACGCCATCCTGCGCAGCCTGGACAGTCGCCTGCTTGCCGAGCTGTTCGCGCAAACCGTGCACGCCCTGCAAGCCGAGATCCCTGGCCTGGGTGAGGTCGTGGCCTACGACGTCAAGCACATCTACGCCAACGTGCGCGAGAACAACCCACGGGTCTACCTGAAAGACCGCTTCTGCAAGGACCGCCAACCCAAGGGCGATCCTGACTGTCGCGTCGGCGTCAAGCGCTCGACCAACCAGGAGCAGCCCGATGGCTCCACCAAGGAAGTCAAAGAGTACCTCTGGGGCTACGGCTCTGGCGTCGCGGCCGCCACCACGCCTGACTACGGTGATGTCGTTATGGCTGAGAACACCTTGCCCTTCAATGAAGCCGACGTGACCTACTACCGTCCGCTCTATCTGCGCACCGTGGTGGCCCTTGACCACTTCCCGATCCATGTGACGGCTGATGCCGCCTTTGATTACTGGTACGTCTACGAAACCGTGGCCCATCGACAAGGTATCGCGGCCATCCCACTCAATAGCCATGGCCACGAAGCAGTGCCGCGCGATCCCGATGGCACCCCACGCTGTTGGGCCGGCTTACGCATGTATCCGACGTACCAATTTGAGCACACCAACGGCTTTCGGGCCCAACGTTTTCGCTGTCCGCTGCTCTTTCCCACCCGCACAGGACAGACCTGCGAGCATGCGCAATTTGCCAAGGGCCCAGGCTGCGTCAAAGACCCCAACTGGGAGAAAGGTGGCTTGATGCGTGCCTTGCTGGATCGGGAGGACCCACTCTACAAGGCCGTCTATACGCAGCGCACCTGTTGTGAACGCATCAACAGCCAGGCCAAGGACTTGGGCATTGAGCGACCCAAGGCGCGCAACATCCGTTCGGTGCGTCGGCTCAATACCCTGATCTACATTACCATCAATGCCAAAGCCCTCCAACGGGCCCGAGCCATCAACGCCTCCTTGCTCACGCCCAAGCTGGCCAAGGTCGCCTAGCCTTCAGCGCTGTCTACTTCACCCCTCGCTTCTGGCAGAGGGCCGGTTGTGCTGCCCTTTTGTCCCTCGCCAGAGCTGTATTCCTGGGTGAGAAGAGGTCCCAGACGCCTTTGCACGCTGCTCGCTTCCTGCCAAAAATACCGGGAGACCAGAGGCACACAGGCTTTCAGCGCATCCTCTACAAATACTGTGCCTCGGTGCCCGATTCTACTCCTACATTATCTCCTACCCTCACACGGGCTTGGCGCAACCATTTACTGTAGAGATTGTACATGAAATTGTGGAGGTTTGCAAGGCTTGGGAAGGCGTTTCCCACTGCTCATGTAATGAAGGTCGTGGTTGTTGTGTCGAATAGATGGTTCACATATTCCGTTAAGTTTGGCACGGTAAGCTGACAGTGTTGAAGGTGTTGAATGAGGGGATAGTAGAAGTTCGCCAGATTGGCGGCCAGTGACTTGTCGTTGTCCCCGTGTTCTGTCAGAACCCAATGAAACTTGATGCCCCACCGCCTCCAATACTCGTAATTGTGCGCTGGAATTAAACTGATCGACCCGGGCTGTCCCTGCTCGGCTGGAACCCGTCTTTGCTGTCTATTTTTCCAGACGTGGCTTGCCGCGTTCACAATCACTCCTTTATTCAGGATGCAGACGATGTTTGGGAGTTCGCTTTCTGGCTGTGTCCTGTAGAGTTCGCTGATCTGCTCAATATCAAAGTCTCCTTTATCGGCAAAGAACATGAAGGAGAAGAGTGGATTCCCATAGGGGAGGGGAGAGAACCGGCCGGCAGAAACGTAACGGAATGGTTCTCGCTGAAGCTGGTCCTGTATTCTCTTCAGGTTGTCAGAGAACTTGTGAATATACCTCCTACTGTTATCGTAGGAGGACTTCACCTCACCGATAGCATAAACGCCTTCATAGGGGAAGTACTCGGTTCCGTTTTCGGCACGGAACAAGATAGGCGCACCAGTGTTATTCGCGATGATCACGTCGAGTTGTGAACTTTGGTGCAATTGCATGTCAACGATGTGTCCGTGTCCGACATAATACAAGGAAGGGAGCTTGCGGTCCAACACTTTCCGGAATGCAATCTCTACTTCATCGCCAGCGGCGGGAATATCACGTCCGTGATGCATCATGCGGGCTTTCTCGCGAGCATCCCGGATGTCGGCGGTATCGCTGCGAAAAACTTGATCGAGTTCAAACTTCAAATCTTTTTGATTCATTTTGCCTGTTAGTCCCTTTATGTGCATCACTGCTATAACAATAGACTCACCATAAGTGCAACATGGCAGTGATTATACATTACTTTGCAGAAATTTGACTATCGGGGTCGGGATGGGCCAGGTAAAGTTGTATGTCTATTGACAAATGATAGCTGATGAGTTATAGTCATTCTGCAAAGTTGGAATACCTCTCTGCCTAGGCTCCTCTTGTTTTGGGATGCAAAAACAAAATATGGAGATTTTATTGTGGGTAATTACCACCGGATTTGGTATACCCAGTTTTGTAGTGAGTGTCCTTATTCTCAAGAAGGAATTCCAGCGCTGGAAGAAACGAAGACCCAAGGCCAAATAGCTAAAAACCACCCCTGCAAATGCAGGGGTGGTTGTATATTCAGAAGGTTTACCTCAACTGTCATTCAAAGAAATGTTTTGGAGGAGTCATCACATGGACCTTGATCAGAAACTTCAAGAGTTTCAGCAGAAGTATGTCAACCTGGAACAGCAAGCCGAGCCTGGGAGCTTAGAGCGACATGTGTACAGCCAGATCACCTCATTCATCCGCCTTGAACAGGACACAACACCAGCGCTCAATCATGCCGCTCAAACAAAAATCAGGTTGCTTAGCTTAGCCGAAAACCTTAACCCGTCGAGTAAACGCCATATGGTGCTGGAAGCCCTCAGGGAGTTAGAGCAGATTGCAGATCTTCCCCCTATCCGCTAGCGCTTGAGTCAACATTTCGGTCATTATATTACACTTTGCAGAAATTTGACTGTTCTGGTCTCAATGTGCTCACAAAGCTGATTTGGTGCTGACATTCGAACACCTGTTCATAGCTAAATAGACTCTACAGCAGTATACTTAGAGTAGACACATAGTGTATTCACAGTCCGTAGAACGGAGAAGGGGGCCAAGCTATGGACGATTATCCTCCACAGCCACAACCGCTGACACTGCAAGAACAAGTGCACTGGCAACCAACGCAACCACCAAACCAGCTTACGCAATATCAGCCATCACAGTCACCATGGCCTCCACAACAATACCAGCAACAATCGCCGCTCCCAAAGCCCTACATTCCTGCCAGGCAGCCTCCTCCACCTCCGAAACGCAGACGCAAGAGGGTGTGGGTCGGCATTGTCATAGCGTTCTGTCTCCTTGTGGTCATCTGTGGCGTGGCGCTGGTTGTCAACAGTTTCTCATCGCCAAGTACCGACACATTCGTCCCGGCACCAGTTCAGCAGTCAGAACAGGACTATAAAGCCAGCGCAACAACGACCACTGTCGCTGCACTCGATAAAAATGGGAATACCGGTAAGGGCAATATCGTCTACTTCAAATGTACCATCATGAATTTCGTCAAAGACTCCAGCGGCAATACAGCGGGAGCGAACGTTGACGATCCGAACTCTTCAGGCGTTATTCAGATCGGCTTCCCTGCCGGAACAGATCTGAGCCGATTGAATACAGGGGATAGCCTGGCGGTGTGGGGTGTAGACATGGGAACCTACAGCGGCTCAAATTTGTTTGGCGCAACTGTCCAGGAAGTAGGCATATCAGCAGCGTATATAACTGACTATACGACAGGCTATTCCATCTAGTAGTCAGTCCAGTTTGAAATTTCTGGCATGCTGAGAGAAAACAAGAACGCCGACGCCAGGCCCTGACCGATGGGCAAATTGCATTGAATGCAAGAAAGAAAAATTATCATGACACAAGCAAGAACCTTTACGAGGGGACAAGACTATCACCCGTACATTTTGCAAGTCCTCAAGGATGCGGCAGGTGAGCCCGTCCATATCACTGATATCCACGCGAAGACGAGAGAACTGATGCGCGATGTATTGTTGCCGGGGGATGATGCCCCTACCTTGAAAGGGAAGAACGGGGAACTGAAAGGGCGATTTGGGTACTATGTCTCCTGGGCATTGACGACATTAAAGCATGAAAAGAAGATCAGACATGGTGCTGAGCGCGGCATATGGGAGCTTATGAACTAATAGCTATGCGCTTGTGGGAACCCTTTCTGGGGACAGGTAATCAGGTTTCACCACAAATATCAAACTGGACTAACTACTAGCTAGATTTGTGACAATTATCTACACCGCTTCGCAAAATTTGACCGTTCAAGCCGAAAGGTGCTCAATGGGGGTTCCGGTTTTGGTATAGGGATGTTTTAGATCCTTATACCAAAACTGGAAACCCCTTTGCATTGTAGACAATCTGCCCTGTGTAAATAACCGGTGCCGGTGCTTCTGGTGGGCGTGGAACGTCATTCAGTGTCACATTGATATGAGCAAATTCGACGTAACATACCATCTCGTTGTCGGCTAAGCCTGTTTGCTCCCCTTTCATCAACGTGAACGCCTCCGAGCTTGGGATGAAGAGGATGCTGGTGATCTTACTGTCATCAATCCCCGGCTCGAAAGGATGCGCGTGGATGTAGGCGCACACATCGACGGCTGTAAATGCTGGTATATGTCCAGGCATCGTTGGCGTGATTGCCGGTACGCCAGGAACATCGCCAGGAGCCAGACGGTATTGCATCAGTGGGGTAGACTTTTGAGGGCGCGTCGAGGCCTCCGCACAGAATGTCTGGTGTTGCGCCTGTGAGGCAGATGCACTGCCAGTCAAAAGCGTTAGCATAATCAAGGCAGGTGCAACTGATAGTAGAATGTACTTTCTCATTGTTTTCCCTCTCTCTGCTCCGCCTCACGCTTCTGTCTCTCGGCTTCTTCAATCATGCTGAATTGGATCGCTCGCAACGCTTCATTCAAGGCCTCTTTTTCGGTTGCGCCGGTAACCGTCACGCCAAGTTCTTGCACGATTGCTTCGAACTGGCCGTCGTCAGTCTTCCGCGTTTCGATTGTGTGTGATTTATGTTCCTGTCTGCGCTCCCACTCGTACATCGCCTGGGCTACAGGTGTATCCAGGTGATGAACCAGTTCATACGGCTGAGCCTGGATACGCAACCGCATAGGGTTTCCGCAGACTGCACAGAGAGAAAACTCATCGGGGTCAACTCGCATTTCAAGTGTGGTATTCTCTCCCATAATCTGAAGATCATCACAAAAGTGCATCGGCTCCTCCGTTTGGCAGGTGGTACACACTCTTCGCAGGGTAATGTCAATCTTCTTGTCGTCCATAGAAAACTCCTTACCGTACTATTTCCAATGCTCGTGCCAATTGCGAGCCGTCGCGGAAGCGCATCTCCGGCACTTTTTCCAGGCAACGCAGGATAATTTCTTCCAGGGCCAGCGGGATATTGGGATTGAGCTGGCTGGGCGGAGTTGGCTGGTCCTGGATATGCTGCATGGCTACAGCTACAGGTGTATCGCCATCGAAAGGCGGGCGACCTGTGAGCATTCCATATATGACAATGCCCAGCGCATAGACATCGGCAGCAGGACTGATGATGTCACCTGGTGCCTGCTCCGGTGCATAATACTGAACAGTTCCTAATGTCATGCCTGTGGTCGTGAGACGCTCAGCATTGATATCTTTATAGACGCTGGCGATGCCGAAGTCGGTCAACTTAATCGACCCATCTCTACCTATCAGGATATTCTGTGGCTTGACACTCCTGTGTACAATGCCTTGCTGGTGAGCCGCGCCGAGACCCAAAGCAACGCTGTGAGCAATGATGATAGCTCGATCCACGTCAAGCACACCGCGAGAACGCAGATAGCGGCGCAAATCAGTACCCTCTACCAATTCCATGACAATATAATAGTTGCCATCGGTCTGTCCGTAGTCGTAGACCTGTACGATATTGGGGTGGTGCAAAGCAAGCTGTGCTTTGGCTCCGCGCTGGAATCGTACAACGAATTTGGGGTCGGTGCTGTAAACTTCGCGCAGGACCTTGATAGCAACGATGCGACCAGTCTGCATATCACGTGCGCGATAGATGGTAGCCATGCCACCACGGCCTATTGGATCCCCGAACTGATAACGGTCTTCTGGAAATGCTGTGTTCATACTACACCTCCTATTCAACACTGACGATATTAGCGGTCTGCACGTACTCGCACATTTTCTCGTACCCAACCTCTGATACCTCTACCAGTACGCCGCCAGTATAACACGCCAGCACTTTGCCACGCCATAGCTTCTCCGGGTCGGCTGGCTTGGCAGATAGGGGGAGCTTGTAGGTCACAATGGACCCTACCTCCGGATCTTTACGTGGCTGTAGCAGTGGGTCATCGTCGTAAAGCCCTGAATCGTATTGTGCGCCCATTGTGCCCTCCTCTGAGTATCTAAGGTATAACAGCTATCTTTTATTCACTAAGTTACAACTTCTATGCTCTAGTTTAGCGTTTTGGATGCTCTGGTGTCAAGCCTGATGCGCTGTTATAGTACTTGAAACAACTGGGCTGAGAGGATGTAATGTATCGACTGAAAGTGCGCGAGGTCGCCAAAGAGCGGGGCATCAGCATGTCAAAACTTTCCCGAGTAGCCGATGTCAGCTACGCCACTATTCAAGAAATATATCGTAACCCAACCCATGATGCGTCGTTGATTATCATGGATCGCATTGCAGAGGCCCTTGGCGTCTCGATTTGCGATTTGATCGAGGAGCCGGGCAGGGAAGCTAAGAAATGAGCCGCAATAAGGGGTCTGTAAAGGCAACACGTAAGCGAACAGACCGCGAAAAACTAGAACTTTTCATAAGTAAAGCCAATGAGCTGCAAAATACTAGACTTGAAAAGGAAGGTTTCAGTGCTCAGTTCAACGTACAGCAACGCCAAGGTCAGCCTATAGAGTACAATCTGACACAACCCAATGAAGCTGATTTCCAGGGCTACCTTGTGACGTTTCGTCTTTTCATATCTGAAGATGAAGATGTGTTTCTGGGGCGCATCTTCAGTATTTGTTATCAGCATCTTACCAGTGATGAGATGAAGCAAGGCGTAGCTCATGCACGCAAGTTCTTTGGAGAAGTAAAACAACATAATGGTGTGCACTTTCATATGGACGGGAGAAAGCTTACCCCGTTGCAGGCTACGGTCATGTACCTGAATAGCAGGTACTTTCATACTGATTTGGAGTATCAGCAGCAGTTAGATAGCATGCCGCCATTTGAAGCTGGCTTTGTACGTTACTACTTTCTGAATTTTGTTGTCACTACGAGCAATATTATTTCTTACATGCGAAATCTGGCAGAGCATGCATTGCAAGAAGGATTGCTCCAATTCTAGGACTCTGACTGAGCTTCAGCGAATAAGTAGAGTGAACCCTTTGTGGATAGGCAATAATTCAGCGTTCTTGCTCACAGTATCACTCCCTCATTGGCGATTTCAGTTTCTTCGGCATAACGAAGTGGCATATAAGGTGACTTCCAGCCACCTGCCTGCTGTAGTGATCGGATGTTCGTCCCTCGCTTGAGCGCCCTGGTAGCCCAGTAGTGACGACAATCGTGCGGGGAAAGATGGTCGATCTCCAACTCATCACCCAAGGACCTCACACGCTTGTTGATTGAACGTACGGTGTATGACCCCTCTGGGCCATCGCCTATGAACGCCCGATCATTGACACCTGCCTTCTCAAGATAAGATCTGGCAGCATCGAGTGTTTGCTGTGTGAGTTTGTGCGTCTGCCATTTGTTCACCTTGTGTCGGTAGAACTTTATCTCGCCGCTGGACAGGTCGAAGTTCTCAACTCGCAGGCCTGCCACCTCCCCACAGCGCAGACCATGATCGATCAGAAGGCACATCAGGAGCGCATCGCGTGGGTCAGGCTGGTCCTTGAGCTGTTCTGCCTGCTCATAGGTGATAGAGGTCGGTACAGCTTTCTTGTGCCCATTGCGGGTCACTTCACGTTTCTCATCGATGTTACGTCGCTCGTCGCCAGTGAAGCCCTTGACTGTCTTAATCAGCGCATGGGCCTCTTCGCTGATGTATCCGGCGCGAAAGGCCAGGGTACAATACCTGCGCACGGTAGCTACTCTCACGTTAATTGAACCCATCGAGTAGCCCTGATCCAGCATCCACTGCTTGAAACCCTCCAAGATGCCAAAACTCATACCATGCCAGGCTGCAATATCATTGTAGAAATCGCTAGGGGCAATGCCAGCATCATCCAAGTATGACGCAAACAGGGCAAGATCTGCCCGCTGCCGACGTAACGTTTGCTCTGATTTCTTTTCACGGTAGTCTTCCAGGAGCTTGCTAATGAAAGCCCGATCGGCAATATGCGAAACCTGGGCAAGAGTTGGACGTTGGGGAACGAGATCAGCGCTCACGGCTTTCTCACAATCTTTTCTTGCGTAAATGGACGTTAAATGTGGTTACTGATTCATTTCGTTTTTCGATTGCTTCTGCTGGATCCTATCCAGCATCCGCTGGGTAAATTCGCTTCTTACTGGTGGCTTTCCACGCTTCTGCCACTTGTTGATAACATAAAGGGGGAGCAGAAAGATAAAGGCTAGGCCATCAATCGCACGCCCTAACCCGGAGCGCTTTTGGCCCGCTGCTCCGGTGGCAACATAAACCCAAACAAGCCTCTAAAAATTATGGTTAGGAAATAGTAGATGGCAAAGTAGAAGGCAAGGAAAGCAATGACTACTGAGGTAAGCACCGAAACCATAATATAGATCGTATTGGCAAGGCTGTAATCTCCAAAGTGAATAGTCACCGGCCAGATATGCGCCAATACTAGGTTATAGATCGTAACGACGAACAGCATAATCGTACCCGAAATCACTGTGCCAGCGACATTGACTATAATAGGATGGTCTTTCTTCTCTTTTGTTTTTTGCTCATTGGTCATGTCTATTCACCTCTCTAAGGACGATTGTATTAAATAATCGGCCCTATTATAGAGCCGAAAACGATGCCTGGCAACGGGCATTGTCAGGCTTCGTTTTACTTACTAGCTGACCTTAGCCAGCTTGAGACAAAACACCGAAGACAGGGCATCACGAACCCCTTGATCATACGCCTCTCTGTAATCAACCCGCATCACACTACGACACATTGCGAGATATGCACTCTAATCAGGCATCAAGCGGCTTCGCCGGTGCCAATGCGCTCAAAAGATGCACAGATGCACAGATGCAAGCTATCAAAGTGTCTCTGTCTATCTGTAGCTCTGTATATTGGTGGATTGGTATACCCGCCCCCGTCGTGCGTTCCGAGCGCGAGCGACGCACTGCGCTAGGTGGGTTGCCAGATGGAGCAAAAACAAGCTTTCTACTATTTATAGAGCCGTCGCTCCGTCCAAGCCCTTTCTACTTGAGCCAGGCATCTATAGCTGCCATTGCTTCATACCTGGCTTTCTCATCGTTACTTTTTAACAGACCAACCAGGCGGTTGACGCATTCTTGTGGCGATACTTGCCCAACCTCATAGCCGTTGAAGCACAAACTACGACGCCAAGTTACATGCGTCAGATCTTTAAGTTTCTCATACACCCGATTGAGTTTTTCAGTGTGACCATTAAGACCCGGTGACGCAAATGACGCAAGTGACGCAAAATCCGCGTACTTCTCTTTACCCCCTCCCTCTGTCGTTGTTTGCTCTTTCTTTTTCTCTTTTTCTCGGATATCCAAGTTAGAAAAGTACCCCCCGTTTGCGTCACTTGCGTCACCATTTTGACCCAAAACAGGGGTCAAGAGGTCAGAGGGGGTGACGGAAACTGCTTTTTTTGCGTCATCCCGACGCAAATTTGCGTCATCCTGGGGATGTTTTGCGTCACCCGGATCTGCCTGTATGATTTTTGTAACTGTGATCAGGCTGCCATTATTATCTCTGTCCAGGATGACACTTAATCCTTTTTGGCGTAAGCTGGGAGCAAGCCTTTTTAGTTTGCCGCTAAGTGACCGGGCGTTTTTAGGCCAGCCAGGCAGCCGGGTTGTTTCTTCTTCGGTGCATGCCTTTAAAGATTCTAGGAGTTGGGAAGCGGTCCCAACGTACGTTTTGGCGTTTTGCATATAGTGTATCAGCGCCGATGCGACCGGAGACGCTTCCAGCTCCACTGCTATTGACTCTCCTCGGTTGCGGGTATACGCAGCGAGGAATGTTCCCTTTGGCCCCAACAACTCCTCACAGGCTAGTACCCATAATGCAAAGTCAGCCATGCGCGGAAGCTCATCTACCTTGACACTCGAAAGGTTGCGCAGCGCCATACTCACCGCGTCGAGCAATGCGCCAAGGATGCGCGGGCGTGCCTCGTTTGCTTCTTTCCAGTATGTTTTCTCATCCTTGCGTTCTTTTGGGTCGATAAATGGGAGGTTCACGGTTAGGGATCTGTCTAGCAGATCCCCTCGGGTAGCTACTTCCTCGATCCCGTTGAGGATAATCGGTCTCTTGGCGTCGAAGATGAACTCTTCATCGTTGCTATAATGTGCCCTGTACGCATCCCCTGAACCGGTGGCAAGCCGACAGAGGGCATCTGATAACCACTGTGGCATATACGAGAGGTTGTCAAACGCTACAATTCTGTTGTTGTGCGCCATAATTGCTAGTGTCCGATTATCGCCCGGCTCTCCGCGTAGAGGTGCCTGTGCAGGGTCGATCAAATGCCGCAGGAATCGTGCTGTCGTTGTTTTTGCTGATCCGCGCTCTCCGTGAATGTTGAGCGCGGCCCGCCAGGCTGCTTAAAACACACCGGGGCCTGTGGTATGATGCGCCAGCCGTCAGCGTCGATCTCTACCGCTTCTTTGGCTTCATTCGCCAGGTCAAGGTAAATCTTCCCCGCGTGTTGCGCCACGCGCAGGTAGATTTCTTGAGTGGGGTGCCCGCCAAATTGTGCTTCAGCTTCTATGGACGAAATGGCAGCACTTAACGCTGTAGCATTTGGGATGGCACCGGTTTCTTGCCCATACAGGTAGATTAACCATCGCTTGAATGGGCCGTTTTTCTCATGAATGGTAAAGGTGTCAATATGCCCATCGTTATGGGTGATGCGTGCGTACCGCTCGCCGTTTGGTGTAGAGAAAAGTTCCGCGTTGTCTAAGGCCAAACGCCTTAATATCGTTGCCTGTGATTCCTGTGACTCGTATAGGTCTTCCTCACCGATTTCTGGAGAAGGCGACTGGTATTTCTTAGCATACCCAGGTTCGTAGTGTTCTCTGAAGTCATGCCAGTGCAAGTCTGTACAGCTATTGTGTTGACAACCGAAGCCGAGCACGCCTTTTGGATCAATGTAGACACAGGCGTTATGGTCGGAATTATGACAAAAAGGACATTCAAGGAGAGCCCATTTGAACCCGCCGTTGTAGGGTTCTTTTCCTTTCGTTGCAATGGCATGCTTTACCAGGAAGTCTTCAATAGTAAACTTGCCCTTTTGCTTGCTACTTTTTTTGTGAGCCCCCGTCGCAGGATCAGGTGGGCGCTCTCCTGGCTGCGCGATAGCTTCAAGCTGCTCTTTTGTAACGATCTTGAACTCTTCTGGGGCATCGATTATACGCGCCATGCGGTGAGGTCGATCCGTGGTGCTATCGCCCTTGCATGCCCGCGTGCCATACAACTTGCTGATACGCGCCTGGTTGAACACGGAGCAGTCAATCTTTACTGTATCTGTGTCAAATTGCAGCGCCAGGCCTTCCAGTACCCGTTTTACCAGTCCATCATCTTGCGCCGGTAGATCAATTGCGTATATCAAGTGCCCCCCGTTGCCGCTATCGGCCTCTATCGGGTTAGGCCAACCACGGAGTGTCAGTTCAATACGTATGTCCTGGATGCGGGTGAGGGCCGCTTGGTGCTCGGCGTCAGATGAGGAGATGCCAGAAGGTCTATCTGGGTCAGCATCGATGAGCAGCCAGCGTCGCCTGAGGATGTTCTTGTCTGCTGTGGTTGTTAAGGTTTTCTCGTGGTTTATGCGGTTATTGGCACGCGCCAGGAGCGCAGGCTGAATAGGATTGAGCGTGATGTACACGCCAGTCGCGCTGTGAAGCTTCTCAAGTGAGCCTATAAGCGCATTGGCATCAGTAAAGTACCCGCTAGCCGTGTGGGGCCAGTCCTTTCGGTACCTGGTGGCGTTGAGTACCCGTAGCTCCACAACTTGTCCGGGTTCAACTAGAAGTTCTAGTGCGCGGTGCGCCTCACCTGTCTGAACAAGTGGGTTGACAACTGCGCCGTTGTCGTGTACGATTTCCATGTTGGTTACATCGCCGCCGTTATTCGCTCAGTTGGTATAAGTTTCAGAGCGGGCGGCGGTTTTCCTTTCTTTACGAAGTATTTTGTTTGTTTTTTCGCATGGAAGATTTGAAATCCTTTCTCGTGTGTGTTCGACTTGTCAGGACATGCCGTCCTCTATACGTCCTAATCTCTCCTCAGAATAACACTCCGACGCTCTGCCCGTCTAGGGGCCGTTTTGTACATAAAAAGTCGCCTCAATATGTACACTTTGCACATATCACGCTCGTGCTGCACGTCGTATCGTGCCGCGCCTAGCAACCGTGTATCGCTCCACGTCAGCCCGCCAGTAGAGCTTCGTGCGTTGATCTATCCGCTCAGTGGTGAGCTTGCCAGTGTTGCCCAGGAGCCGTACGTAGTCCTCCGATATCGTACGCCCATTGACAGCGGTCATGATTGCCGCTGCCTCCCTGGTAGAGACCCATTCCCTTTTCGGTTTTTTCATCCTCATGCTCTCCTTGCTCTTGCTTGCCTGCTATTCTATCTATCTAATGGATAGAATAGCACACCTGCGTCAATTCCGCAAGTGATACGCGCATCTTTTCTCTAGGAGTGAATAAATCATGACACCATACATAGTCGTATGGTGTCATGATTATTTTAGAAGATGTGCAAGGGCCTCAAGCCAGGGAAATTCCCCGAAAATCGCCACATTTCCCCGAAAAACCCCTAAATCTCCAAAAAACCGCCCCCCACTACGCAAAAATGGGCAAATTGCATTCGGTACTGGAGACGGCGCATATGCGTTGAGAAAAGTAATACAATGTGGTAGTTGTACAGCGCCATGTGAACGGAGGAGTCACAGGACAGAAAGGAAACAGAAACACGATGCTCTATTATGGAAATGTCGGAGATGCCAAGCAGCATCTCTCAGGAACAGAGATGAGATGCGAGAAATGCTCTAAGGGCTTCTGGCTTGCTGATGGTGGACAGAGCCAGGTACGCTGCACCCGCTGTGGACCACGACAGCGCCACCTATCGTGAGCTACTTGCCAACGCCGTAGCAGCTACGGCGAGTATCCGAGAGCAGATCGCCGACCTTACCGCTCGCAGCGCAGCGTGTCAGGAACAGATTGCAACGTGCGAGCGGGATGTCCAGACAAGCGCTCATGAGCTACACACCTACCAGGGACGAATTGCTGATGTAGAGACGCGCCTGGTCCAGGCAGAGACGAGCGCCCGGATTGCTGTCGGGACAGCAGCCGAGGCCTCCACCGCTGCACATGCTACGGCCCTGCAAAAAGAACGTGACGAGCTGCTCGCCGCACAGGAGGCAGCGGAGAAAAAATACCAGAAGCTTGAAGCGTCCAAGGCCAAGGAGCAAGCCGCCCTCTTAAAAGAGATAGAGCAGGCAGAGCAGGAACGTGCTACGCTGGAGGAGACAGAGCGGCAACTTCAAGTGTCACGATCAGAAGCACATCAGGCGCTTGGAGAAGCGATCTGTCACGAGATCGCGAGCGAGATGCAGATCTACAGGCAGCGTGAGGAGCGCCTCTCTGCTGACCTCTCAGCGTGCAGAACCGCCCTACGCATGGTCCAGGTTGGCATTCCCGACCGGCTTAGAGACTATCCGGGCCTCTTGCCAGGCGTGCAGCGCAGCTACGGCGCTCCGCCTGTACCGGATGACCCCACTCCTCTGCAAAAAATTCTGAAAGCATCTCTTGCACTTGCCGATGTGCTCTCTGGAATCAATTCCATCAAAGGCGTGTACACGCCGATGCGCGAGATATCGCCTGACAAAGGTGTGTCTTATTGTAAATCATTTAATTCCGTGGGCCGAATCTGTATAATTATATGGGCGCTTTTCGTCATCATTCCCTTTTCTCACATTCCTCTTGAAGCGCTCATAGAGCCAAGAGGACTGCAAGCGCATCCTGGACGGGCGTGTAGAGGCGTTGCGCCTGTGGCTCTCTGATCATGAGGCGGATCTGAAAAGAGCGAGCATGCGTGCGACTTCCCGCGAGGACGAGCAGGAAATCACACGCATGCGAGAGCGCGTAAAAGCACAATTTGGGCTAGGTTGAAAAGGGCGCACCGAGACCGGTCTCGGTGCGCCTTTTTTCTGTGTAAGTATGCGTGTGTTTTTGCGTGTATTTTAATGTAGCCTCAGACAGCCTGGGAGTTGGCGCGAGCGGCGGCGATGTTACACGCAAAAACACACGCATAGCGACACAGATTACGACACGTCTACACGACTCCAATAGAAGACCAAGACCTTCCATGATTTCGCTATTTCTCGACGCAGAATAACGATCATGTTTATCATTTATGCTCCTAACTCAATGTGCGCCTGGCGCTGCCTGATCATATTCACGAGTTGCAGATACTCCGCCCTGGCTTGATAATACTTTGCATTTGTTCCCTTTGAACACTGCCACACTTTCTCAATAATTTCCGTCTGGTTATAGTGTCGCGCCAACATATCTGCAACTTGCGGTAGCTTGGCTTCTAAGGCCGGTGCCAGCGTCGGTGTTACCTCGGTGTTAACCAGGTGCGAGTCAACAAAATTCTGGTGTTGATCGTCGTCTAGCACCCTGGTAATAGCACCATTGTTCGAGCGCTCCAACGCCATAAGTTTTTGCTTCACATCGAATTGTGGCGCAAGCATAATGTCTGAGATGTTCGTCGTCTCAAGCACCATCTTACCTCGCTGCCTATCCTCAAAGTTCTGCTTGAGCAATGGGAAATTTGAGAAGCCCGCTGCCTGCGCGGCCCTTGGCTTCACTGCAAACGATGCGTTGACGTTGAACTGGCCTTGTGCCTCACGCAACTGCGCATCAGAGTAGTCAACCTGGGCACATGCCAGCAGGTATAATTTGTACTTACGGCCTCGGATCGCCAAAATGCTGAAGTCGTCCAACATTTGCTGTTTCAGCTTTGGATCGATCTCGCGCTTCAAGCTCAAGAACTCTTCAACATAAATCAGCATAAACCGCTCGCGCTGTAGATCATACTCGCTCAGCTCCTTACGCCTATCAAGCTCTTTGCGCAAGTATCCAAAATGCTCGCCAACTTCATCTGGTGTTGCAGCTACACACTCAACTAGCTTGCGCCCTACCCGTAACTCTGCCACGTGCGGTAGAGCCTCAAACAGCCTGCTCGTTTTATGTTCCAGGTCTAGTAGCGCAATCTGCAACATGTCAGGACTGTTTGTTTTCGTTGCCTGGTCGAGAATTGAGCCAGCAAAGCAGGACTTGCCCATACCTGATGCCCCGATGATTCGGTAGTGAGTACCATCAATCAAATCAATCACAAACGGTTGCTGAGTCGTAGCGCTCACCCCCAGGCAGACTTGCAGACCGTTTTCTTTCAACTGTGAAATGGCATACTCCTGCGTAGGCTGCGCTACGCTCGCAGGAGGCGGCAGTTGTAGTTGGCCTAGCGGCAACTCCTGTTTGTAGTTGTACACATACTTATCATCGTGATGCGCGGTCACAGTCACATTCCCGACATGAGCCACAAAATTCTCGTTGGCGAACTCAACCCTATCCTTGCGCAGTGGCTCAACGACGTGTTTGATGAACTTACCGATGATATGTTCAATGATTCCGCCCAGGATGTGCCTAATCACAAAGTGTATCAGATAACACACCACTGCCACGCCGATGAACCATATAGCCCAGACAAAGAAGTTTTTCATGAACACCGCGAACGAATGTACATCGATGAATGCATAGCAAACAGCGCCAGCTATCAGCAGGGCAATAAGAAAGAAACCCCAACCGCTCATAACAAACGACAGCAGACTAATAATCACGTTGTTGTTACCAACACGATTATTGCTGAGTATGTTGTTATGCTGCTCTCCTTCATTGATGTTCATAGTTGCCTCTTTCGTTCGTTACAATAAGTAACCAGCCGCACGACTGGCGCTACCGCCCTGCATCTCTGCTGTAACATCAGGGCGGTAGCTACTCCTACGATTTACGATTGCTATCCTCCTCACGTTGCTCTACGAGCCAATCAATAAGCTCGTCAACCTCTTGTCTGCTCAAAATAATCACATGATTTGCCAGCATGACCAGCAAGGTCGTCGCGTCGGTGTAGTGTGACCAAATGAACTTCAACATCACCGGATCGTGATGAAATATTTTCCTGCTACGAAAATCACCGCTGTCTTCCACGCCGTCTACTTCCTATGCCCACACGGACACGCACGTCCCCAGGCAGGGTCGGCACTCCCTAGCACCCCATCCTCAAATGCAGATAGGTGCACAGGGGCCTTTTCTGCCATGACTCGTATAACCGACCCATACTCAGGAGAATAGTTAAACACAACGATTTTACGATCAGCACAGTTGATGCCCGCCCACAAGAGAATATGAAGATAGCAGTAATCATCTTCCGGGAAGTCGTTAATGCGCTCCAGGCAGAACACCAGGCGGCCAGTGTCTTCTGGTGTGATGTAGGTCTGACGCCTGCGGGCATGGCGCTCATGACTCTCTTGGATTTGAGCATCAAACCAGGCATCAGCTTCCTCCTGTGTCATGTCAATGTCGTCCATGTTTAAATCTCCTTTCTAAGCCACGTCCGGCAGCCTGCCGAGAACGTCAGGCGGCTCAAATCGATCCAACCTAGACATAGCCGCGATGTAAATACCAACCAATTTGCCGTTGACACGTTTTCTGGCCCAAAGATAACGGCCAGATGACTTCTGGCGAACGCAAGCTGTCCACCCATACCGCCTGATAAGCCTTCTAGCCTCAATCTCGTTCATCCTCTGCTACCTTTCCGCCTTATCACCTCGCTTGGCAAGGTGATTTCAATGTCACCTGAAGCATACCGAAGCGGTATGCGCCACTGCCGCCCTACACGCATGACGCCCTTGATAGCACCTTTCCTGCACCAGGAGCGCACAGTTGCCTCAGTAACCTCGTACGCCTTTGCTACAACCTCAACATCAACATACTCAGACTGCATATCACTCTCACTTTCAAGGGTGTTTTTAGTAGTATACATGACGTTTCGATAATTTCGCAAGTAGTACGCACAGTTTTTATCTATGAAGTGAATAAATAGCTTGACATCATACGATGACGTATGCTACAAAATTACATTTGTAATTCGATTCTGAGGGCTTATTCGGGTGAGAGGTATAAATCATTACCCCTATCCAGAAAAACGTCATCACGGCCTTCTGGTGAATGCACAGAAGTTTTAGAGATGTATTGTACTTGGCATTGAGTAATGGTAAACTCTTCTTGACTCGCAAACTCAACAAATGCGGCATGAAAGACAGGAGGGATACATGACCACCGGCACATATGACAAAACAGACCAGCCATTAACCCGTGAAGACGTTGAGCGTCTACTTCAGCAGGCAGGCAGCCCTGATAAGCTGAATTTGAGTGGCATGAATTTAAGAGGAATTGATCTAAGTGGTTTCAATTTAGCAGGAGCCAATCTAACTGGGGCTGATCTAACCGGGGCTGATCTTACCGGTGCTAACCTCACCCAAGCTTTTCTTGTCGATGCTAATCTCTCTCAGACTATCCTGAGAGAGGCTACTATAATTGATCCTGTCTTAACCAAGGAGATAGTATACACTCAAACACCTGATGGTTATTCAGCAACAATGAAATTAGGCAAAGAATCTATTTCTTTCAAAGCAGGTTCTTTGGATGAACTCAAGTTCAGAATCAATCAAGAATTACTGCGCTATAAAGGCGCAATCGGTGTAGATGAAATCAATACTATTCGATCCACTTCAGCGTTTAGATATCTAATTCATCTCCTATACCCCATGACTCAACCAATCAACATTCATAAATTTAGCGAAACAATGAACATTCCTGATCTTACTGAGCTAATTATTCCTTTCCGCATCACTGAAGAGCCTTTAACCCCTTATAACCTTGCTACAATCCTTATGGCTCTTACCGAGCTGTACACCAAATACTGGCTGGCTGCTAAAGGCAGATATGCCGATCTCGTTGAATTCTCGCAAACACGAGACGTTCGATTTACTAAAGAAGCAGGCACGGCTATCGCATGGGCTACGTATAACTCACCATTCAACTTTGGCCTTTCCATAGATAAAGTAGTTCCAGGTGCCGCAGATGGCTTAATGACAGTAGTTGACGGACTCACACAAAGAGAAGCAAAGCGCAGAAAATTAGAGCTTGAGAATGAGTCCATAGAGCAGCAAATCAAGCAAAATAAGCAAAAAGCAGAACATGAACAGAAGATGGCTGCATTGGAAGAAGAGCAAAAAAGGATTGAAGTTGAGCAGAAGAGATTATCATACATGGAACATCTTTTAGAATTAAAGAAAAAGAGTTTCGAGTATGCGCGTGAATTAGCGGAATTAGGTACCGCGATATCATCTCCAAATGTTCAAACAGACATAAAGGCAATGATTGCCCAACTATCTCTGAACAATATATTGCAACTCCAAAATGCGACAGGGCTAGAACTGGCTTTGCCACCACCGAAAAAGGAAGAAGAAAAATAAAAGGGCCTGCACGGTTGGAGGAGGGGGAATGCCGTGCAGGCCCATTGGGATAGGTAGTCAGAGTGGCAGGATTCGGACCTGCGACCCCACGGTCCCAAGCCGTGTGCTCTTCCGGGCTGAGCTACACCCTGAAACGGATTGCTATGTGTTTGTTCGTATTCACATTGTATTCTTTGGTAGATGATAGTGGAGGCGATCACATAACAATCTGCAATAGGAGCATATCATCACCTGCAACGATAAATCAAGGCTTTTCGGGGATCTGCGGCAAGTTTGTTGGGCCAAAAACAACAAAGCCCCGGACCGGGTAGGCAAGGGCTTTGTTGCATGAAAGGACTATCTCGTGATACAGCAAGCATAACTTGACTTTCTGGGAAAGTCAAGAGCTACCATTTCTTCCGATTTCCATTCAGCATCGTATCCACAATAGAAATGCCGCGCTGCATGGGCGCTGACCGTTTTCAGGTATCCTTCAGTTATTTTGACCTCGCTATGCCCCATCAGCCTTGACAATTTGTACACATCACTGGATGCGGTCAGGTAATTCACTGCAAAGGTATGCCTGAAAGTATGCGCCGACACTCGAACTCCCGTGACACGTCCCCACTCTGCCAGGCGGCGCAGCATTTGATCGAGGCCATTTACGGTCATCTGCCTACCCCACCGTCCCACGAACACATGTTGCTCTTGGTCGGGAGCCTGGCGGTAGCGCGTCACATAGCGATACAGCGCCGTCCTCGCCTGATTGCCGAGTGGCACCTCGCGCCACTTGTTGCCCTTGCCATGCACCTTGAGGTAGGCATCATCCAGGCGCAGGAACATGCAGTCTTTCGTTAAACTTAAAAGCTCTCCAGCGCGTATGCCTGTATCCATCAAAACCAGTACGATAGCTTTGTCTCGCACGGCAAGGTGATGGTCCTTTTCTTTCTCGCATGCAGCAAGAAGTGCCTTGATCTGCTCTGGAGTGAAGACCTCAATGACCTTTTCTTCCCGCTTGGGCATCTCTATACGCTGCGGCACACGCATCTGCACCAAATCTTCAATCCCATCCTCTTTTGCGCACCAGTATAAAAATCGTTTGATCACCCTGGCATCAGCGTGCAGGCTATGCGTTGAGAGTGGTTCGCCTGTGGGTTTACCTTGCTTGATGCGACCCTGCTGGCGTCGATAGTCGATGTACTTCCTGACGTGGGCAGATCTGATATCTTGCAGTTCGAGCTGTTCTTGTTCACACCACTCTGAAAACTGCCTGAGTTTAATACGAAACCAATCTTGTGTTTTTGGGGATTTGTCGAGGAGAGCAAAATGATACTCATCAACAGCTTCTTTGACCCGCATAAGAAAACCTTTCCTAGAAAATTATGCACACTACAAGGTGTGCAGACAGTAAGTCTGTCTTAGACACTATTGACCGGGGCAGGTCTTCAGCTAATGCGACTATACCAAAGCTCTTTCCAAAAAGTCAAGCAAATTACGATGCAATTTTTGGGAACGATCACTACTAGAGAATACTAAATCAGTAAAAAGTACCCACAAAAAATAGCGGATATTTAGGGGTAGGGAGCATATCCGCTATTCTGAGTCCCATGTACGAGACATAAAGGGAGAACTGAGGGCAATTCTCACAAAGA
>WNFI01043455.1_pt1 | contig 27995 bp, 21 predicted proteins | sample 5400471 | NCBI WGS metagenome assembly WNFI01 (sample SAMN13153348, study PRJNA577476) | soil metagenome | isolation source: 100 cm saprolite on Douglas fir-dominated hillslope | place: USA:California | collected 2013-09-17
CCCAGGATCACCAGCCGCCCGCGCGGGACCTGCGCGAATGCTTCCACCAGGACGTCGACGCCCTTCCAGGGATAGAGCTGGCCGGCGTAGAGGATCTCGGGCTCCCCGTCGGGAAGGCCGGTGAACCCGCCCGCGGGCGGATCGCAGCCGTTGGGCACCACGTGCACCCGTGTCCGTTCGCCGTAGGCCTCGGCGAAGCTGTCGCGGATCCCCGCCGTGGTCGTCACCACCGCCGCCGCCCCCCGCCACACGCGCCCCTCGCGGCCGTGCAGCCGATCGCGCTTGCGCGGATCCGTCTTCTCCGCGGTGCCGTAGAGCGCGGCCCGCTCGCCGTACATGAGCGCCTCCACCGCGTGCGCCTCGTAGACCACGCGCGGCGCACCGGGCAGGAGAAGGAGCACGTCCGCGAGCTGGAGATCACGCGTGAGCACGACGGCGCCCCTCCGCAAGGCGGGGAGCGCGGCCAGGGAGGCGCGGGCGAGAAAGGACGCGCGCGGCAACGCGAAGGCGCCCCGCCGGTGCAGGACCTGCAAACGGCGCACGTGCAGGCCCGGATGCGGAGCGACGCCGTACAGGGCGAGTATCTCGGGGGTGGGCCGGGGATCGCTCTGCCGCACCAGCAGCGTCGTGCGCGCTCCCGCCCCGCTCAGGGCCGCGGCCGTCTTCACGATCTGCACGCCGCTCGCGCGCTCGAGGGGAAAGCGGATGTCGGCCGGCACCAGCACCTCCAGCCGCCCGGAGGCGTCGGCGCTCACGGCTTGAGCAGCACGCACTGGATGTGGCCGATCATCACGTCCTGCGTGAAGGGCGTTGCTTCGAGCGCCCGCCGCACCGGCCCGGGCAGGACGCGGCGGAAGAAGCCGGTCACGTGGCGGTCTTCGCGGACGAGCTGGAAGCCGGAGGCCTTGATCCAGGCGTGAAGGCGCCGGACCGTCACCGCCTGCAGCACGTCGTCCTGCTTCTCCTTGCCCTCCTCGGCCAGGGCGATGAAGGTATTGGCCTCTTTCGGCTCCTGCAGCATCCACGGCGCGTGGCGGGCCAGCCAGCGGAAGGTCGCGAAGGAGGCCCGCCGCCCGATCAGGAGGTGCAGGGGAACCGGGACGAGGAGCCGCGGCAGGTGCGCGCCCGCGAGAGACAGCGTGGGGGCGGTGGAGAGATAGAGGACGCCGCGAGGGCGCAGCACGCGGAAGCACTCGCGGAGATAGTCCTCCGCGGAGGCGACGTGCTCGATCACGGAATGGCTGAACACGAGATCGAAGGCGGCGCTGCGGAAGGGCAGGCGCGCCGCATCTCCCTGGACGAAGGCGGCGTTCGCGACCCCTTTCTCCCCGGCCAGGCGGGTACCGGAGCCGCGGAAGCGTGCCTCGAGGTCGAGGCCCACCGCGAAGGCGGCGGCCTCGCTCAGTGCCGCCTCGTCGATGGTCCTCACGATGCCATCGCCTCCGCGTACAGCCTCAGATACCGTTCGGCCACGCCGTCCACCCGGAAACGCTCGGCCACGAGACGAGCGGTGCCCTCACGGGCACGTCCCGGATGCGCGAGCCGGTCGAGGATGGCGCGTGCGAGCGCGCCGTCGTCCCCCTTCGGCACCACCACCACGTCCTCGCCGAAGATCTCGCGCAGCTCGAGACCACCGGGGTTGTCCGTGGACACCACGCGCGTGCCGCAGGCGAGCGCCTCCAGGGCCACGGTGGGAGTGGCTTCGAGGACGGAGGAGAGTACGAACAGGTCGGCCCCGCCCTGCAGGGCGGCCACTTCCTCGTTGGGGACGAGCCCCAGGAAGCGCACGGCCTCTCCCAGGGAGAGCGCGGCCGCCTGCGCCTTGAGCGGGCCTTCCATCTCGCCCGTCCCCGCCACGAGCAGCACCGCGTCCGTGCGCTGGCGGCGCACGACGGCGAAGGCGCGCAACAGCGTCGCCTGATCGGCCAGGGGATGCAGCCGCTTGACGTTGACGAGGAGCGCCCCCGCACCGGGGGCGATGCGCCGGCGCACCGCGCTCCGCTCCTCCGCCGAAAGGGGGCGGAACGCGTCGGCCACCGGCGGATAGACGACGGACGACGCACGCAAAGGCACGGCCAGGGCCTGCGCGCGCTCGAGCAGCGCCCGGCTGTAGAAGGTCACGTGCCGCGCGTCGCGGTTGAATCTCTGGAAGCGGGCATCGCCGCCTTCGTAGTGCCAGATCTCCGTGCCGTAGTGGGTGAGGACGTAGGGCTTGCCCACGCGGACGGCCAGCCGGGCCGCCACCTGGTTCATCCAGGTGCTGGAGTGGACGTGCACGACCTGGGCCTTGGAGAGCAGCGGTCGGGCCTTGCGCCAGGTCCGAAGCGCCTCGAGGGCCTGGGGCACGCGCGTCGCGCGCAGGCGTCGCGGCCCGCGACGGACGAAGTGGACGCCGTCCCCGTCGCGCCCGTCGCCGAAGGTCAGGAACTCGACGGCATGGCCGCGGCGCCCGAGGGCCTGGCCGAGCAGGTGCGGCAGCAGCGCATTGGCGGCCTGGTGGGGCGGCAGGTGCGGCGTGACCATCAAGACGTTCATCCCGCCCACTCGCGCGCGAACTCCGCGTACGTGCGTCCCTGCGCGCCGAGAGGACCGGTCAGGTGCGCGAGCAGGCGCCGCAGGTCGTCGAGGAAGCGGGCCACGCTCTTCTCGTCCGGCGTGTAGGGACTGCCGCCGGGCAGCACCTCGCTGGAGTGGAAGATGAGGTTGAAGCACGGTGCGCCCGCCCGTCGCAGGCGATCGGCGAAGGCCAGCATGTCGGCCAGCGGCGTGTAGGAGGGACGCAGCCACACCGGACGCAGTCCCAGCCGCTTGAACGCGCCGCGCCAGGGGATGGGCCGGAGGCGCGCATAGGCCCTCTCCAGGACCTTGGGCAACCCGGGCAGGGTGGCGGACGTGATCGGGATCTCGAGGATCTTCGACGCGCCGGCTCTCCGCACGTCCGCGTAGTCGGGGTGATAGGGCGCGATGGGAGCCCCGTCGAAGATCATCCCGCCCTTGCGTCGCTCGTTGAAGAGCGGATCGACGCTCGTGTCGACGGTGTACCCGAGCCGCTCGAGGATGGGCAGCGTGCGTCCGTCGAAGCCGTTGCGCCCCGCCCGGTAGGTGGTGGGACGGACGCCGAGCTGCTGCTCGATCACGGCCGTGAGCTCGCGGAGCTGCCGACGCAGTGGCCGGACCGCGCGAGGGCGCGCAGCACGGATGCGCTCTCCGGGCGGGTGGCCATCTCCCAGGTGACGACGTAGGTCGGACGCACCCCGAACTCCTCGAACAGGGCCTGCAGCGCGGGCAGGCGCGCCGCGTTTGCAACGCCCATCTCCTGGCGCCCACGCGCGGACCACTGGTCGTCGGCCTCGGTGTCGATCCCGACCAGCACCGCCGGTGGACGGGCGCTCATCGGTCCATGTCGCTGTCGCCGAAGACGACGTGCCAGCGCGCGCGATCGGCGAGCACGCCTGTGGAATCGACGCGGGCCCGGACGCAGAACTGCATGGGCGACCGTCCGCGCGCGAACCCGCGGCGGCGGAGGTCGGAGGCGAGGGCCCCGTTCATGCTGAAGGCCTGCGCGCGCGCGACGCCCGCGCGCCGGAACCCGTCCAGGACCGCCCCCAGCAGCGCGTCCTTGACGTCATGATCGCTCGCGTCCGCAAAGACATCGATCACCCATCCCAGCCGCAGCCCGCGGTGGTCTTCGTGGCGGCTCACCGCGAAGCCGTCGAGACGGCCCTCCCGCCGCGCCTCCATCACGTCGTACTTCCGGTGCGGGCAGCGCGCGTACTTCCAGTCCAGGTACGCCCGGTCCCGGCGCACGCACATGACGTAGGACCCTCGCGCCCTCTCCCACAGCGCGTCGTATTCCTCCGTGAATCCGGCCGCGGGCGCGGTCACCACACCGCGCGCGGACCGCGTACGCTCCGGATGGCCCACGGCCAACGCGGCCCGCAGCACGGGCGCGGCCACGGGACCCGCTACAGGACCCAGGCGCCGGCGCGCCACCGCGCGCGCGTCGAGCACCTTCTGGAACAGCGGCACCGGCCCCACGTCATGGTAGCGGAGCTTCCGGAAAAGGCCGTAGGAGGACGGGGTCAGGCCCAGGCCCAGGGCGACTTCGACATGGTCGCTCCAGGCGGTGAAGAGCTGCGCGCCCAGGCCGCGTCCGCGCGCCTCCGCGGCCACGAACACGTCCATTCCCCAGGACGAACGCACCTCGCGGGACCCCCACCACAGCCGAACCGGCATGGACGCGTACTGGCCCAGCAGCCGCCCCTCTTCTCGCGCCACCCAGATCTCGGGCACGCCGTCGGGCCGGGCCGGGTTCTCGAGATACTGCCACTGCCACCGCCGCCGGCTGGCGTCCGTCAGCGATGCGCCGAACACCTCCTCGTACATGCGGAAGAGCTGGTCGGCGTCGGCCGTGCCGCGTTGCTCGATGGATAGCAGCGGCCAGTACCCCCCTGGCAAAACGCCAAGGCTACCATGGGAAAGTCTGCCGGACCAAAGAGTTGCCGCGCCGGGACGCACCCCGGCGGAGGATGCTAAGGTCAACGCCGCGTGCCCTTTTCCTGGAGCCGCCGGACCCTCCTGATCGCGGTGGCGTGGGCCGTCGGGATCTTGGCTTTCGTGGCCGGCCTGGAGCGCTCCGCGCCCTTGTTCGTGAACGTCGGTGCGGGCGATGGGCCGTTTGCGCGTGGCTTTCGCGAGCGCTGGGAGCGCGACGGGCTCAGCGGGAGCGGCGAAACGATGTTCCGCTGGGCGGAGGATGGCTCGCGGCTGGAGCTGCCGGTGTCCGTCCGCGCGGGCCGCCTGGCCGCCCGCATCCGCCTGGCGAGGTTCGCGCCGAACCCCACGGAGGTCACCGTCGAGACCGCAGGGCACTCGGTGGACCGATGGGTCCAGCCCTCCCTGGGCTGGCGCGTGCGGGACATCGACCTCGGCGAAGTGCGTGGCCCGCTGACCCTCACCTTCCGCGCGCACGGTGACGGCGGCGATGCGACCGCGGTGGCGGTCGACTGGGTCGAGGTCCGGGGCGCCGAGTCCCTGTGGCCCACCAGCCGCCTGGGATGGCGGCTCGCCCTGTACTTCCTTGGGCCGCCCCTCCTCGTTCTGCTGGTCGCGCGCTCGACGCATCTGGCCGCGGGCGTGGGAGCGTTCGCCGCGCTGGTGGCCGCGATCGCGGTCTGGTGCGATCGCCTCGGCGGCGCGTGGGCCTGCGCGGAAGCGGCGGTGCCGGCGCTGCTCACCGTCCTGGTGCTGGCCTGCCTGGATCGGCTCATGGCGCGCGCCTGGCCCGATGCGGGCGCGGGCCGCGCCCGCGCCGTCGCGGTGCCGCTGCTCCTCGCCGTGGCCGCTCTCGTCGCGTTCTTCCATCCCTTCTGCTACTACCCGGACGTCGACACGCACGGGCGGTTCCTGCAGGCGCTCCGCGACAACCCCTCGCTGCTCGTGGATCCCACCCAGCCGTGGCAGCGCCGCGGCGACGTCACGCGCGAGATCGGCGGGCAGAAGGTCCCGATCCCGTACGCGATGGTGTTCCACGCCTCCGCCTGGCCGCTCTCGCCGATCCTCGGCGACACCGGCGCTCTCAAGACGGTGGCGGTGATCTCCGCGGCCGCGGTCGTGCTCCTGGTGTATCCCCTGGCCCGGGCGGCGGCGCTCACGCCGACGTGGGCGGTGCTGGCGCAGATCCTGGCCACGATCCTGCCCGTCCTGGCCTCGCGGCTCTCGCTCGCCCTCTATCCGACCCTGTTCGGCCTGGCCTGGGTGACCCTGCTCCTCGTCCACCTCGCGCGCCGACTCACGCATCTCGACGGCGCGCGCGACGGCGCCGCCGCGTTGACCTTCGTCCTCATCGCGGAGGCCGCCTACACGGGCTCGCTGCTGACCGTGTCACTTCTCGTGCTCGCCCTCTCGACGGTGCTGGCCGTGGGCGGCGAATGGCGGCGCGCGCTGCGCCTCGGGATCGGATGGGCCATCGCGACGGCCATCCTGATGCTCACCATGTACGTCGGGTTCCTGCCCACGCTGTGGGGGGGCGTGCTTCCCCATGTCTTCGAAGGGGGGGGAGCCGCGGCCGCGGCTCCCCGAGACGCCGTGTGGATGGCGGCGCTCCGAAGGCTCGGCATCTTCTACGATGCCGTCTATCCCGTGCTGGCCCTGCTCGGCCTGATCGCGTCACGCGGCATGCCGCCCTCCGCGCGCCGCGTGCTGGCCTGTGCGGTGACCGTGGGCGGGGCGATCCTGATCCTCCGCTACGCGCTGCCCACGGCCCTGCGCGACGCGAAGGACGTCGAGCTGCTCCTTGCGCCCATGGCCGTCCTGAGCGCGGCCGGACTCGCGGTCGCCTGGGCCCAAGGACGCACCGGGCGCACCCTGGCCGTCCTCGCGTTCACGGGCGCAGTGGTCTGGGCGGCCGCGCGCGACATCGCCCTCTACGCGGAGCGGTTCTTCGCGGCCGGAATGTAGCGGCGTTCAGTGAGCTGGGGGGTGCTGCGTCGCACCCCCCAGACCCCCCACTCACTCGCGGGAGTAATCCCGCTGGCTCGCCGTCCGTCGCTACTCGCCTTTGGCGAGACCAATCACGCCGCAGGCCACGCGGCCGCCCGCATTGCCGGTCGGCTGCGTCTTGAGGTCGTCGGGATTCGCATGGACGATCACCGCGTGACCGATGACGCCGTCGGGACTGTCCAACTTCATCGACGGGTCCGTCCACTCGAGGGTGGCGGTGCCGTCGCTGGCCGCCTGGACGTTGCCCAGGTCGCCGGCGTGATGCGCGGCGTCGGTGGGCGCGCCGTGGGGGCTGCCCTTGGGGTTGAAGTGACCGCCGGCGGAGGCGCCGTCGGGCGCCGTACAGTCGCCGAACTCGTGCACGTGGAATCCGTGGTTGCCGGCGGCCAGCCCCTTGAGGCTCGCCTTCACGGCCACGCCCCCGGGCACGGCGTTGAACCAGACCGTCCCTTCGACGTTGCTGCCCTGGGTCGGCTTCACGACCGCCACCGCACGCGTGACCTTCTTCGGCCCAGTGGGCGCGGCGGGCGAGGGGGACAGAGACTGGGCAGAGGCCAGGACGCCGAGACCGAGAAGGGCCGTGGCCGCTACCGACGCGGATGCGAGTTTCATGGTTGCTCTCCTGTGATGGCTGTTTGTTCCACTATACCGCCGCCCGGCCCGCGCAAGATGCCGCGGGCGATGAGGGTCAGCGCGAAGGCTCCGAGGAGGGCCGCCTTGACCGCGACCGCAGCGACGAGGCCGTCCGGCGCCAGCCGGGAGAGGGCGTAGGTGGTGGCCGCGGCCAGGACGATCTGCCCCAGTCGGCCGGTCTCGAGGGGGATCGGGTATAGGCGGTGCGAGATGATCCCGCCGAGGGCGGCCATCACGAAGTAGCCGGCCACCGTCGCCCACGCCGCCCCCATCATCCCGAATCCCGGAATCAGCACGAGGTCGAGGGCGATGTTGGTGCCCGCGGCGGCGGCGGTGATCATCGGGTAGTAGCGCGCGCGTTTCTCGATCCCGATCCCGATGGACAGGAGGAGGAACGCACCATGGAGCAGATAGGCGAGCACCACCACCGGGATCACGGGCGCTCCCGTCCAGAACACCGGTCTCGTGAAGGTCAGGGCCATGAGGAGCTCGCGTCCGAAGAGGGCGATGCCCAGGGCCAGCGTGACGAACGCCGCCGCGGCGTAGGTGATGACGCCGGCCAGGATGCGCGGCGCCTCCGGCAACCGGAGGCGCGAGAGCACGAACGGCTGCCAGGCCGTCTCGAAAGGGCTCAGGCCGAACTTGACTCCCGCTCCCAGCGCATAGGCCTTGTCGTAGATGCCGACGACGGCCAGGGGCTGGAAGCGCACGAGGATGAGGCGGTCGGCGAGGGTCAGGGCCTGGACCCCGAAGCCCGTGAGGACGAAGGTGAGCTTCAGCACCGTGTTCAGGAGGTTGCGCCCGACGTTGACGGCGGCGAACGTGCGCGCCCGTCCCTGGATGCGGAGGAGATTCAAGGGAATGAAGGCGAACGTGCCCGCGTAGATGTCGGCGGCGGCGAGCAGGAGCGGCACCCGCGCATGCGCGCCCTCCAGGCCGAGGAGCTTCAGGAGCAGCGGCGCGCCCACGACGACCAGCAGGAACAGCGTCGTACTGACGGCGGCGGCGAACAAGGCGATCGTTCCCACCAGGCGCGCGCGCTCCTCGTCGGACTCGAGGTCGTAGTAGATGCGGAAGAACCCTGAGTCGAGGCCGAGGCGGAAGACGACCTTCGCCACCGTGCTGAACGTGAACAGGATGACGATCAGGCCGACCTCGGTCGGAGTGAGGATCCAGACGTAGAGCGGCGTGAGGGCCAGGTTGATGACCTGGGCCGCCGCGTCCTGGGAGCCGTAGATGGCGGAGTGCGCGAAGAGCGTCTTGAGGTGGGTGGAGAGGGAAGCGGGCGGAGTGGATGCGGTCGCGCTCGTCACCGAGCCGAATGATGACGTGGACTGCTCTTGAGGCGGTAGCGAGGGCTCAGGCAGCGAGGAGCGGATTCACTCCGCGACGAGCGGGTGGGGGGGTAGCCCGAAGGGCGTAGGGGGGAGCATCCGTCAAGCGTGGCGCTCCCCCCTGAAATTGACGAAGAACCCAAAGCGACGGTCAGACCCGCGCTTTGTCCGACGTGAAGTAGGCGATCACGCGATCCAGGATCTCGTCCAGGTGCACCTTGGGCTCGTAGCCGACCAGGCCGCGGATCTTGCCCAGGTCGGGGACGCGCCGCGGCATGTCCTCGAACCCGGACTCGTAGGCCTTGTCGTAGGGGACGAGGACCACCTCGCTGGCGGACTTCGTGCGCTCCTTGACGCGCTGGGCGAGGGCACGGATGGTGACCTCTTCGCGGTCGTTCCCGATGTTGAACACCTGGCCGACCGCGCCCTCGTGGTCGGCCAGCTTCATGAGCGCGCCCACCACGTCGGTCACGTAGGTGAAGCAGCGGCTCTGCTCGCCGTCCCCGTAGACGGTGATGGGATGGCCGAGCAGGGCCTGCTTCACGAAGTTCGGAACGACCATGCCGTAACGGCCGGTCTGGCGCGGTCCCACCGTGTTGAACAGGCGCGCGATCACGACCGGGAGATGCTTCTCCTTGTGGTAGGCCAGGGCCAGGAACTCGTCGATGGCCTTGCTGCAGGCGTAGCTCCAGCGCCCCTTGCTGGTGGGGCCCATGACGAGGTCGGCCTCCTCGTGGAAGGGCACGTCCTCGCTCTTGCCGTACACCTCGGAGGTGGAGGCCACCAGCACCTTCTTCTTCTTCTTGTTGGCGAGCTTGAGCACCATCTCCGTACCGTGCACGTTGGTCTCGATGGTGTTGACCGGGCTCTCCACGATCAGCCGCACCCCGACCGCGGCCGCGAGGTGGAAGACGACGTCGACGCGGTCGATCAGCTCCGCCGCCACCGGCTCGTTGGTCACGCTGTCGATCGCGTAGTGGAAGCGGCGGTCGCTCTTCGCGCCTCCTCTCCCTCCGGCGTGTGCGGGCGGCCGCGCCGCTCCAGCACGACCTCCGCCGCCCGCATGGCCCCGAAGCCGTCCACGAGCGCGCGTCCCCGTGCGCTCATGGCCCGCCGCCGCTCGGGGTCGGCGAGCAGCGCGCGCAGCGCGGAGGCGAGGACGGTCTCGTCCACCTCCGTGCCGAGGCCCAGGTATTCGACGGTTCCGTGAGCGGCGAAATCGCGCATGCGTCCATCCTCGCGGGCGTTCTGGCCGAGGATGATACCCGGCGTGCCCAGGGCGGCGATCTCGTAGACGGACATCCCCCCCGACCCCACCATCACGTCCGCTTCCAGCATCAGCTCCGCGATGTGCCCGCCCGCTTCGTTGATGAGGGGGACGCGACGGGGCAGGGCGGCGGAGAGGGCTTCGAACTCGCGCCGGAAGGAGAACGCGGGGCCGGCCACCGCCACCAGCTCCACCGCGGGGTCGAGGTCCTGCAGCGCGCGCGCCGCCTTGAGGGTCAGCCCCTGCGGATCGCTGCCCCCGAAGCTGAGGAGCACGAGCTTGGGCTGGTCCCGGACTTCCTTGGCCGGCTGCCCATGGAAGTGCTCGCGCAGGATGGCGTAGCGCGGCCCCACGTAGAACCCCTCCGGCGTCTCGCGATCGTCGTTCATGACCGAGACGATCACTTGCGCGTAGTGCTCGGTCGTCTCCAGATCGTCGATGGTGTCCACCAGGTTCACGGTGGTGGCGCCGAGGTGGCTGAGCGCCGTGAGGTACGACCGGTCCACCACGGGGAGGTCGTTGATGAGGATGGCGGGAGCGAAGTCGCGGATGTGGTCGAGGTACGTCTCCTCCTTGCGGTCGCCCACCACCCGTACCGCGTAACCGGCACGGGAGACGGTGACGAGGCCTTCGGTGTGGTCCGCGCTCATCAGGAACGCGATGTCCGCGCGGCTGAGGCCGCGCAGCGCCTCCGCGATGGCCAGGGAGCGGAACACGTGGCCCATGCCCACCGAGGAGCTGCCGTCCACGCGGAAGAGGACGCGTGGCTGGCGGAGGAGCCGCTCCGCCATCCAGAAGTCCTCGAGGTCGTAGACGGTGAACCCCGCCCGCTTGTCGAGGACGAGCCAGCCCACCCGTTCGCCGAAGCGCGTGGCTCCATCGACGACGGCGCGCCGCATGACGACCACCGCCCCGTTCTCCTTGTAGACGGGGGCCTGCTCTTCGCGCCGCCCTTCCTTGTCGAAGAGGGGCACGAGCCGGCCGTCCTCCTCGCGCCAGTTGAGGGTGCGATCCTCCGTCACCGACACCACGGTGTCGAAGGCGCCTCCGGTGAGCCGATCGATGGCCTCGTCCACGGCGCTGCCTTCGCGGAAAGGCGTCGTGGCCTGCAGGACGACCACGAGATCGATGCGGTCACCCGCCGCTTCCAGCGCGTGCACGGCGTGAGCGACCACGGGCTTGAGCGAAGGCAGGTCGGCCGCCAGCTCCGGCGGGCGCAGGAACGGGACCTCCGCGCCGTGCGCGCGCGCCACCTCGGCTACGTGCGCGTCGTCCGTGCTGACGACGACGCGGTCGACGTACCGGCTGCCGCGGGCCGCGTCGAGCGTGTGGGCGAGGAGCGGGCCGTCTCCCAGCCGCTTGATGTTCAGGTAGGGCACCCGGTCCGTCCCGCCCCGCGCGGGCACGATCGCCACCACCCGGAGCCCCTCCTTCAACGCGGTCTCGTCACCGGGGGCATATTCGGGCGAGCGTACCGGCCCGGCCACCCGGCCGTCAACCGGTGATCGCGGCGAGGCCGCTTGACCGCGGCGCCCGGGGTCGCTAGCGTAGCGCGGTCGTCGGTCCCCTGGGCGCCTGGGTTCCCCTCTCGAAAGTGGCTCAATATGAACCTCGCCGACTGGCTACAGGGGGACCACGAGCCTTCCGACAGGCTCAAGGCGGTGGAGACTCTCTGCCGCGCCGTCTCCGACTCGAGCAAGAACCTCGACCTCGATCCCGCGCACATCCCGATGAGCGGCAACGAATGCCGCCCATCGGAGGGCAAGGCGGTGCCCTCGGGCCGCTATCGCGCGCCGGAAATGGCCCAGGGCGGGCCCCCCGTGCCTCAGTCGCAGGTCTTCACCGTGGGTGTCCTCTGCTTCGAGATCCTGTCCGGCCGGTCGTTCGAGTCCAGGGGCGGCCCGCTGCTGCGCGACCTGCGGCCCGACCTCCCGCGGGACCTCAGCGATGCCGTGCAGGCCTGTCTCGAGATGGATGCAGAGTGGCGTCCCAAGGACCTCTCCTATCTGCTCGGCCTGGTGGACGCCCTGGCCGCGAGCGGCTCGAGCGGCGCCAAGCCGGCCGCGCGCGGCGGACGTTCCACGCCCGCCTCTCCGACCCCGACCAACCGGGCGCGGCGCAGCGGCCCCGCCCCGCGCTCGGGGCCGCTGCTCGTCTTCGCGCTCGTCGCGCTGGCGGTCAGCGTCGCGACCGCGGTCGTGCGTCTGCGGCAACCCATCGAGGCGCCGGCCTTGCCACCCGCGGCATCCTCCGCGCCCTTGCCCTCGCCGGCGGCGCGGGACGCCACCCCGCAAGCAGCCGTCTCCCCGTCGACGGTCGCGTCGCGTCCGTCCACCGCCGGGCCGGCGCTGCCCGTCGCGGCCAGCCCCCTGCGCGGGGCAGGCCTGCCCGCGCCGTCACCCCTCGCTTCGCCGCCGGTCCGGTCCGCGGCGGCCGCGACTCCGTCCGTGCCCGCGGCCGTCCGCGTGCCCTCGCCTGCGGTCACGGCCGCGCCCGCCGTCGTGCCCACGGCGGCCGCGCCTACTCCCGGGCCGGCCGCGTCGGCCCCCGCCGTCGGCGAGGCGGCCCGCCCGGTGGAGCCCGCGGGCCCGGCGGCGGTGACCAACGTCTCGCCCCCCCTGCTCCACCGCGGCGCGAACGTGCTCGTGGACATCCACGGCGTGGGCCTGCGTGGCGACCACCAGGTCCGTCTCACCCATGGCCGCGAGGCGGCCCGTGGCATCGAGGTGATGCGCCAGCGCTACGTGGGGCCCACGCTGCTGCAGGTCCTCCTGAAGGTCGATGCGGGAGCGCCCACCGGCGCCTACATGATCTCCCTCGTCGACGGCGCGGGGAGCGCCACCAACTCGCGTCCGTTCGAGGTGGCGAAGTAGGCTCTAGACCATCTCCCACGTCAAGGTCGTGTCCTCACTGAGCAGGAGGGCGCTGTGCCGCGCCCCCCTGGCCCCCCGCGCTCGCCGAAGTGAATTCGGCTCGCGCTCTGTCCGTGGTTCGTCACACCATTTCCCAGGTGATGGTTGTGTCCTCAGGTATGTCAGTGCGGGCCACGCGTCCCACCACGACCTCCATGAAGCGCGGGTCGATGCCGGTTCCCGGCCGCTTGTAGGTCAGCATTGCGCGCGTGATGGAGGTCCCGCGCGGGATCGCCACCTTCGACGTCACGCTGCGCCGCGCGAAGCGGTGGGCCTCCTCCTCGAGGGGCTCGACGCCCTTGACCGCCTTGCCCATCGCCTTCTCGACCGTGCGGATGCCGGCGACCATCGCCTTCATCTCGGGCGGGTCGACGGAGAGGTGATGGTCGGCGGAGCCGCCGAGGGTCTTGTCGATCGTGTAGTGCTTCTCGACGATGCAGGCCCCGAGGGCCACCGCGGCCTGGGGGACGCTGATCCCCAGCGAGTGATCGGAGAGTCCCACCGGCACCTCGGGGAACGCGCGCATGAGGTGCTCCATCATGCGCAGGTTGATGCCCTCCGGCGGGCAGGGGTACTTCAGGGTGCAGTGCAGGATGGCGACCTCCTCGTTGCCCGCCTTGCGGCAGACCTCGAGGGCCTGCTCCACGTCGCTCAAGGTGGCGGTGCCCGTGGAGAGGACCATGGGCTTGCCGACGCGGGCGGCGCGGTCGATGAGGCCGTGGCAGGTCAGGTCGGCGGAGGCGATCTTGAAGGCGGGCACGTCGAGGGAGGCCAGCAGGTCGACCGCCTCGTCGTCGAACGGCGTGGAGAACGCGGTCAGCCCGACGTGCCTGGCGTGCCCGAGCAGCGACTTGAAATCGCGACCCGTGAGCTTGTCGAGCTTGTCGAACGAGTCCCACTGCGTGCCCTGGGGGTCGGCGGGCTCGAACCAGTAGCGTGGGGCCACGCGGGTGGCGATCTTGCCCGCGGTGTAGCTCTGGAACTTGATGGCGTCGGCCCCCGCCGCCCCCGCCGTCTCCACCAGCTTGTAGCCGAGCTGGACGTCGCAGTTGTGGTTGACCCCCGCCTCCGCGATCACGTAGCAGGGCGCGCCCTTGCCGACGGTACGGCCGTTGATCAGGAAGCTGGACTTCACTTGCCGATGCCCGCGTCCAGGGCGACGGAGCGCAGGTTGGCCGCCTTGTGGCGGAGATGGGCGTTGATGCGGGCCAGGGCGGGCTCGCGGTCGAAAATTCCTGTGGATGCTCCTTGATGTAGAGCGTCATCAGCTCCGAGCGGTGGCGGGCGTCCCCGCGCTCCCAGCTCCGCTCGAGTGCGGAGCGGGAGAGGACCTCGGCCAGGATGCCCATGAGCAGCGCATCGCCGGGGACGTAGGTGTAGTCCGCGGCCTCCCGGCGATGGCGCGCGACCAGCGACTCGATCGTCTCCACGTCGGTGAGGGGGTTGTCGCCGGTCACGCGCACGACGTGGTCCGCGCCCAGGGCCCGCGCGCAGTCCACGTGCCGGCGCAGGACGTCGTCCTCGTCGCCCCGGAAGACTTCGAAGCCGCCGCGCCGGGCCACGTCGGCGAGGGGATCGTTCTCCGCCTTCACGGAAGTGGCCAGCACCACCCCGTCCACGCCGCGGACGGCGGCCATGCGGTCGAGCAGGACCTCGAGCAGGGGCCGGCCGGCCAGTGGGGCCAGGGCCTTGCCCGGACAGCGCGACGAGGCCATGCGCGCGGAGACGACGACCCACAGCGGCGCCGTCACTCGAGCATCTCCTCGAGGATGGTCTCGTCGGCCTGGATGGGACGCGTGGCCCGGCGTCCGATGACGCGGTGCGCCTCGCGCGGAGGGTAGCCGGGCTCGAAGCGCACGTCCGTGCGCTTGAAGGCGAGCATCTCCGCGGTCAGCACCTCGCCGCGGGGGATGAGCTGCCCGGCCACGATCGATCGCGCCATCAGCCGGTGGTAGCGGTTGGCCCCGTCGCTGGCCGCGGCCGGGCCGTCGCCCTGCGCGCGCTCGGCCTGGCGGAGCAGCTCGACCATCCGGTAGAAGTCTTCCGGGCTCAGTGAGGACTGGTAGTCGTAGCCCTTCTCGCTGCGGTCGAGCGTGAAGTGCTTCTCCACGAGGTCGGCGCCGTAGGACACGGCCAGGGCGGGCGCGAGCAGCGCGAAGGCGCTGCCGCCGTCCGTATGGTCGAGGAACCCAACGGGCACGCGATAGCGCTCCTTCCAGGCGGTCAGCTCGCGGAAGCGGATCTCCTCGATGGGGGTCGGGAAGGTCTGGAAGCCGTGCAGCAGCCCGACCGGCACCGCGCCCGCCAGCTCCAGCGCCTCGCGCACGGCGTCCTCGGGCACGCCGCCGGTGGCGAACAGCACGGGTCGCCCGGCGGCGCCGACCGCGCGGATGAACTCCGGGTTCTCCATGTCGGTGGAGTGCACTTTGTAGGCGTCGGCGGATTCGTCCTGGGCCAGTCGCAGCGACGGCAGGTCGAACGGCTCCACCAGCACCGTGAGCCCCGACGCCTTCGCCTCGCGCAGCACCTTGCGCCACTCCTTCTCGCTCAGCTCGATCTGGTCGAAGTCCTTCCGCCCCGGATGCCGGCGCACGACGAGGAGGTCGGAACGGAAGAGCTGGAACTTGATGCCGTCCGCGCCCATCTTGAAGGCGGACTCCAGCATCTTGAGGGCGCGGTCCGCTTCGCCGCCGTGGGCGGAGGCCACCTCGGCGAGGACGAAGCAGGGCTGGCCCTCCCCGATCGTGCGGCTGCCCAGCGCGAAAGTCGCGGGCCTCATGGCGTCATCACCCTACCATGGCCTCCGGTTGCGGCCGCGCTCCGGACGAGCTCGAGGATGCGTGCGGTGGCCGCGCCGTCCGCCCCGAAGGCGATCTGCGGCCGGTACCGTGCGCGCGCTTCGCGCAGCGCTTCGCGCGTGCCGTCGTCGAACAGGGCCCGGCGCAGCGCGTCCGTGGCGTCGGCGCCCACGGGGACGCCGAGCGCGACTCCCGCCTCCACCATCGCGCCCAGGTTGGTGGGGGCGTTGAGGACGACCACCGGGCGTTCGAGGACGAGCGCCTCCACCGCGGCCAGGGACTCGACGGTGACGAGCGCGTCGGCGGCGTGCAGGAGGCGCAGGAGGTCGGCGCTCGCCGGCAGCACCTGCGCGCGCGTCCCCTTCGTCTCCCGCAGCACGCGCACGTAGTCCTCGCCCCCTTCCGCGGGATGCGGCTTGATGACGGCGCGGACGCCCAGCCCGTCCAGCGCCCGCAGCAGGGCGGGCAGGGCGCTTCCGATCGACTGGTGGGTGCGCCGGATCCCGCGGAAGCGGCTGGCCACCACCACCAGCGGCTCGTCCGCGGCGACGCCCAGCTCCGCGCGCGTGGCCGCCGCGTCCCACGTCCGCGCCGACTCCTGGAGCTGGTCGAGCCGGGGGCTGCCCGTCATCACCAGCTCCGCGGCCGGGTAGTGTCCCATTTCGACGAGAAGCCGCCGGGCCTCCTCGCCGAATACGGCGGTGCGGTCGGGCCGCGGGCAGGCCGCCTCGTCGGCCTCGTGCGTGTACGAGTAGTAGTTGCGATAGACGATCCCGTGCTGGACGGCGACGGTGGGCACGTGCGCGGCGCGGCTGGCGGCGAGGGCGGCCCGGCCCCATCCGCTCGACTCCGCGTACAGGCAGACGACGGCGGGCCGCACGGCGGCGAGCACGGCCGACATCTCCTCGTAGGCGCGGATGGCCCACGGCAGCTGCAGGAGCACCGTCGCGGCCAGATCGGCCTCGCTCAGATCGGCGAAGCCGACACCCCGGTGCGAGAAGGCCTCGCGTACGGCGGGACGGCCGGAGAGCTCGGACCAGATCCGACGCGCCAGCGCCGCTCCCCGGCGCGCCTCGCGGGCGACCGGGCCGTGGAAATAGCGGTTCACGTGGACGTAGCCCTCGCCCGCGCCCTCCGCCCGGAGGCGGAGCCAGTCGGAAAGGCGGTCCCCGAGGCCGCGCCGGCGGAACGCGGCGCGCGGTCCCACCGCCACGACGAACGGGCGGAGTCCGCCGTCTTCACCGAGGGCCGGGATCAGGCGATCGAAGTAGTGCTCGTAGGCGCGCGGAGGTCCGCCCGCTTCGCCGGTGCGCTCCCGCCAGAAGGCGGCGTGCGACAGGAAAAGCGCGACCGCGGAGGAGGGGGGCGCGGCCGGCGCGCCCGAGAGCGCGGCCTTGACCGCGCTGGCCCGGGCCTTGACCGCGTTCCAGCGCGCGCGCCGCCGCACGTCGGCCACGCTCGGGCGCCGGGCGCGCCGCACCGCGCCGCGATGGAAGAGGACCCCGCGGGCCAGGCACGTCCGCGCGACGAGGAGGGCTTCGTCCTCGGGCAGGCCGTGAGCCTCGACCTCGTCCGGCGCCTCGACGTCGAGCAGCCGGTGGATGGTCTCGATCACGCGCACGAAACGCGTGGCCTCCGTCGAGTGATGGAGGAACAGCTCGGCGAACCACCAGAGAGACACGTCCTTCCACGAATAGAGATCGCGGAAGCTGCGTCCGTCCAGGAGGGGGCGCCGGCCCCATTCCTTGGTCCAGCGGACGGCGGCGGCGTCCACCTCGTCCGCCGCTTCCGGTCCGAGGACCTGGGACACCGTGCGCATTGCGGAGTCCGGCCCGCGCCGCGCCCGCTCCGCCGACTCGTCCCAGGCGACGGCGACCAGGTCCGCCGCGCGGGGCGGGGCCGCGTCCCCCGCGTAGAGCCCGAGGATCTTCACGCCGCGCCCGCCTCGCGTGGGGAGAAGCCTCCCGCGCGGAGCAGGGTCGCGGCCGCCGCGTGCACCTGATCCGCCGTGACCAGGCGCAGGCACTCGGGGCCGTCCGGACCCAGGCACTCCTCCGGCGGGCGGCGGATGAGATTGCAAGGCGCGCACCAGAGGTCGGCCTGGGCCACGACGTGGCGGGTGCCCGGCGCGCCCGTCCCGCCCGAGAAATAGCGGCGCGCATCCGAGGGACCGAACACGCTGACCGAGGGCGTGCCCACCGCGGCCGCCATGTGCATGGGGCCGGTGTCCGCGGAGAGGAACAGGTCGAGCGCGCCGATGACGGCCAGCGCATCGATCAGGGGAAGCCGGCCGGTCAGGTCGCGGACGGCGCCGCCCAGCCCCTGCGCGACCTGCTCCGCCAGCGGGCGGTCGGCCGCGGTTCCCGTCATCACGAACGCGGCGCCGAACTCGCGCTGCAGGCGGCGCCGTGAGCAGGTCCACGGGCGCGCCGGCCCCGATCGCCTCCGGTCCCGCCGCCGCGGCCACCGCGCCCCGGTTCTGCTCGATCCAGGAGACGGTCTCGTCGAGTGGCACGACATGCGTGAGCAGCCGCGCCCCGCCGGTGTTGGCGTAGCCGATGCGCGCGCGCGCGCCCGTCAGCGCCATCAGCCAGGCCGCCCGCACGTCTCCCTGCAGGTCCAGGGCGAGGTCGAGGCGATCGGCGCGCAGCCCCAGCGCGCGGCGCCAGAGGGCGCGCCGCGTCTCCGCCCCCTCGCTCGGGCGTCCGACCCAGGGCGCGCTCCAGACGAGCACGTCGTCGACGGGCGCCCGCCGCGCGATCTCTTCGCTCCAGCGCCCGACGGCCAGCCGGATCCGCGCTCCAGGATAGGCGCGGCGCAGGTCGGACAGGGCAGGCAGGGACATCAGGAGGTCGCCGATGCGGTCGAGACGCAGGACGAGGACCTGGCGCACGGCGTCCACGGCGAGCGGAGGCGCGCCCTCGACCGGAGTGCGTCGGAGAACGCGGAGGGGCAGGTCGGCGGCCGCGAGCAGGGCGCGCTCGACCGGCGACGCGACGCGGGTTCCGGTGCCCCTAACGGGCGTCCAGCGCTGCCGCCTCGGCATAGCATTCCTCGAAACGCCGGGCCGTCCGGTCCCAGCCATGACGCTTCAGCGCGCTCGCGCGGGCGGCCGCTCCCAGCCGCGCGCGCAGCGCATCGTCCGCGGCCAATCGCGTGAGCGCCGCCCGCAGCGCGGCCACGTCTCCCGGCGGCACGAGCAGGCCGTTCTCGCCGTCGGCGGCGGTCGAGCGGTCCCACCAGGCGCACCGGCGCCCCCGTTTCCGCGATCCGGCGCGCGAGGCTCTCGTGGAGGTCGCCCGCGCCCGCGATCGCGACCTGCACCCCCGAGAGTCCGGCCACCGCTTCCACGAGGGGGCCGAAGCCCTTCTTCTCCACCAGTCGTCCGAGGGCGAGGACCAGCCGGGCGCCCGGCGGCGCGCCGAGCCGCTCGCGGAACTCCGCGTCCGCGGTGGATTTGAACGTCGCGCCGTCGACGCCGTACGGCACCGTGCTCGTCCGCGCCTCGGGCGCGCCCAGGGCGACCGCGCGCCGCCGCAGGTCGTCACTGCAGGCGGTCACGCGCGCGGCCCGCTCGAGGGTGAAACGCGCGAAGGCGCGCACGGCGGCGGAACGCTCGGCCAGGAAGATGTCGCTGCCGTGGGCGCTGACCACGAACGGCACGCGATGGGCGGCCACGACGTCCGTGATCATCGCCGCATTGGGCACGACCCAATGGGCGTGTACGACGTCGTACCGGCGGCCACCGAGCAGCGACCCCAGTGCGCGCCGGAGGGCGAGCGCGACCAGCGGCGCCAGGAGGTACATGCCGCGGCGGACGCGCACGTCCGAATCCAGGCTCTGCGCGTAGCCCCAGAGGCTCCACTCCTCGCGCGGGGCGTAGCCGTACTGCAGCACGCGGACGGGCTCGCCGGGCGGCCGGCGGAGGTCGGGATGGTGCGGCAGCAGGACGTCGACGGCATGGCCCCGCGCCGCGACGGCGTGCGCGATCGACTCGATGAAGGGCGCGGTGACGTCCCCCGGGAACTTGGGGTAGGAGGACGCGACCATCAGCACGTTCATCCGGTCATGAGGTCTCGGCCCGGGCGTCCTCCCGGCGCCGCGGTACCTTCCCGTAGCGGCGCCGCAGGAGGGCGAAGTTCACGAGGGCCAGGTAGATCTCCTCCGCGGTGAGCTTGGAGGCGGCGCGCCGCCGGTTGCGGAAGTGGATGGGCACCTCGCCCAGGCGGAACCCGTTGAGCCAGGCCTGATAGGCCATCTCGCCGTGGACCACGTAGCCCGTGATCTTGATCCGATCGAAGTCGGCCGCCTCCAGCACCTCGCGGCGGTAGCCCCGGTAGCCGCTGGTCGTGTCGCGCACCGGGATGCCCGCCACCAGGCCGATGTACTTGTTGGCGAGCCAGGAGAGCAGCGGGCGGAGGAGGCCCCAGTCCGAGGTGCCGCCTCCCTCGATGTAGCGCGAGCCGATGACCATGTCGCAGGTGGCGAGCTTTTCGAGGAACTTGGGCAGGTCCCGCGGATGGTGCGAGAAGTCCGCGTCCATCTCGAAGAGGTAGCGGTAGCGCCGGGGGTCGGCGAGCCCCTGCTTGAAGGCGGCGATGACGGCGGCGCCGCGGCCGCCCTTCTCCCGCCGCTCGAGGAGCTCCACGCGCCCGGGATGGCGCGCCGCGGCCTCGCGCACCGCCGCCGCCGTGCCGTCCGGGCTGCCGTCGTCGGCCACGCACACGTCGATCGCGTCCCCGCACTCGAGGAGGCCGTCGATGAGGGGCCCGACGTTCTCGCGTTCGTTGTAGGTCGGCACGACGACGAGGGTGCGGCTGGCGCTCAGGGCGAACCTCCGGCGGCGCGGGAAACGGGAATTGTAAGCTGGATTCGATCGAGCATGACACCGAGGTCCCGCGTGTCGGGATCGTCCGGCCACGCGTTGGCGGGCCGGAAGGTCGGGACGTCGAGCCGCAGCACGGGCGGTCCCGGAGGCAGCGGGTCGGGCAGGCGCAGCGTGTGCAAGTCCCAGTCGCGTCCGGCCTCGAAACGGCCCACGGGCGTGCCGCCGATCGAGACGGAGATCGGCACGGGCACCGTGGCCGGGCGTCGGCCGGTCGCGGCGGTCACCGTGAGTTCGTCGCCTCCGCGCGCGCCGGGCAGGTAGACGGATGCGCACCGGCCCGTCCAGCGGTACGTGTGGTCCCCGCCGCCCTCCTTGTCGTAGAACCCCGAGACCTGGACGTCGTCGGAGCCGCCGATGTCGATCTCGCGCAGCGGCGGCACCTGGAGGTCCGAGGGCGGGACGACGCGCGAGATCTGGAAATGGAGCTCGCGCGGCTCCGGTCCCTGCGGCTTCTTCCCGTACGCGCGCTCCCACTCGTAGGTGCCGAAGCTCATATCCTCGACGTGCTGGAGGAACAGGCCGCAGACGTTCGTGCGGTAGGTGTGGACGAAGTAGATGTTGTGATACCGCCCGCGCCAGGCGTCGATGAGGTGCTGCAGGCGGACGGGATCGGGATCCCACCGCGCCAGCTCGAGGGCGTTGACTCCGTACACGGCCCAGAGGGGCAGGGAGAGCAGGTGCACGCTGCCCTTCTGCTCGAAGATCACCACGTCCTGGGGGCCGAACCGCCGAGCCATGTCGTCGACGAAGCGCACCGAGTTGCGCCAGTCGCGATATGTCGCGAGGGGCAAGGTGTCGCGCAGGAACAGAATGGCGATCACGGCGGCGAGGAGGCCGGAGAGGGCGCGTCCGGCGCGGCCGCGAGCCCAGAGGGCCACGAGCGCCACCGCGGCCAGGGCCAGCAGCGAGGGCACGATCACAGGCATGAAGCGCCGCATCGCGAAGTAATAGTCGTTGGTGATGCGGATCTTGTAGAGGTAGAAGAGCGAGTAGGTTCCGGCCACGAGCATCGGGAACAGCCATCGTGATTCCCAGCGGCGGATCAGCCTTACGCATCCGGCCACGGCGAGGACGAGCACCGGCCAGGTGACGAACCAGCCGAGGCGGACCAGCGACTGCGCGTCGTGCGCGGCCAGATGATCGAAGCCCAGGGCGGTCAGCGCGCCTCGATGAGCCAGAGGCGGGCCGGTGTTGCCGTCGCCGCCGGCCCAGGCGGACAGATGCGGCCGCAGGAAATAGGCATAAAGGGCCAGCAGCACGAGGCCCGCGCTGAGGCCCCGCCGCATGAGCGGGCCGTGCGCGTCCATCCAGCGGGCGCCAGAAGGCCGCATGCACGAGCGCATGTCCGGCGAGCAGGAGCACGGGGAGGACGATCGCGCGGGCGCGTGACCAGGGCAGCGCGCCCTGCAGCCGCCGCACCAGGAGATAGACGCCGAGCGGCACCAGGATGAGCACATTGTCGATGCGGACGAGGAGCGTCAACCCGAGCGCCGTTCCCGCCAACAGACCGAACATCGGCGCCCCGCGCTCCTCCCATAGTGCAAACGCCCACAGGGCGAGGAACACGAGGAATTCGGCCATGGGCTCGGCGACCGGGTAGCGGCCGAACCACACCTGGATCACGTTGAGGGACAGGAGCACCGCGGCCATCCACCCCACCGCGGTGCCGAACACGCGGCGCCAGGCCAGCAGTGCGGCCAGCGTGCCGAGCACGCCGAACACGCAGGGAGCGGCCAGCGCTCCGCGGATGCCGAGGGCGGCGAAGAGATAGGCCCCGAAGGCCGGGAAGAGATGGAAGAACTCGGGCACGACGCGCCCGCTCTCCGGACTCTCGAGGGGCATGCCCATGAAACGCCCCCACGGCCCGTCCGCGCGGTAGAAGAGGCCGATATCCGCGCGCGGAATCGACAGGACCACGGGATCCACGTACGCGACAGAGCCCGTCCGCGCGACGAGCGCCATTCCCGCGATGTAGGTGCCGGGATCCCGGCCGCCCACCACGTACTCGCTGGGCCGGGTCTGGAGCGCCAGGGCGAGGGCGAGGACGACGAGGGCAGGGGCGATCGCGCGCAGCCCGGTCCAGTGCGAGCCGGGCAGGGTGAGCCTTCCGCGCGCGGCCGCGCCCAGCGCGGCCAGGGTTGAGACCGTACCCGTCACCAGCGCGCCGCGCGGCAGCGAGAAGACGCCGATCTCCGCGAGCACGAGCGCCACCCAGGAGGAGAGCGCGACGCTCACCCCGACGATCAGGAAGAGCGCTTCGTCGAAGAGAAGGCTCGCGCGGTCCTCACGGCGGAGCCCGGCCAGGAAGACCAGACCGGGAAGGAGGAACAGTACGAGCCCGCACAGGAGCGCCGGGCCGGCGGGAACGAGCGGAGTCACGCGGAGTGCGCGCGAAGCGTCACGCGCTCAGCGCAGCCCCGGCGCGACCTCCCGGATCGCGCGGATCACCGCCTCCGCCTGCCCGTCCGTCATCTCGGGGAAGAGCGGGATGGAGAGGATCTCTGCCGCCGCGCGCTCTGCCACCGGGAAGTCCCCCTTCTTCCGGCCCAGCTCCGCGAAGGCGCGCTGCAGGTGCAGGGGGATGGGGTAGTGGACGAGCGTGCCGATCCCGCGTTCCCTGAGCGCGGCGGCCAGGGCGTCGCGCCGCGGATGCCGGATCACGTAGAGATGGTAGACCGCGCGCGCGTAGGGCTGCTCGACGGGGATCTCCACTCCAGCGTCGCGCAGGCCCTCCCCGTAGCGCGCGGCCAGGGCGCGCCGCCGGTCGGTCCAGGCCGCGAGGTGCCCGAGCTTCGCCCGCAGCAGCGCCGCCTGCATCTCGTCCAGCCGGCTGTTGATGCCGGCGACCTCGTGGTGATAGCGGTCGCTCTGGCCGCCGTTGCGGAGCCGCCGCAGGCGCGCCGCCACCTCGGGATCGTCGACGACCACCGCTCCGCCGTCGCCGAAGGCGCCCAGGTTCTTGGTGGGATAGAAGGACAGCGCGCCCATCCCGCTGAGCACGCCCACCGGACGCCCCTTGTACTGCGCCCCGATGGCCTGACAGGCGTCCTCGACGAGCGGGATTCCGCGACGGCGGGCCAGCGCGAGCATGGGGTCGAGGTCGACGGGATGGCCGTAGAGATGGACGGGCAGCAGCGCGCGCGTGTGCGGCGTGATCGCGCGCTCCACGGTCTCCGGCGAGACGTTGAGGGTCACGGGATCCACGTCGGCGAAGACCGGCCGCGCCCCCGCGCGAACGATGGCGAGGGCGGTGAAGGCGGCGGTGAGCGGGGAGGTGACGACCTCGTCGCCGGCGGCGAGGCCGAGCGCCTCCAACGCGAGCTGGATCGCTTCCGTCCCGTTCGCGACGGCCACGGCGTGCCGCGCTTCCAGCGCCGCCGCCAGCTCTCGCTCGAAGGCCTCGCCCTCCGGGCCCAGGATGAACCAGCCCGAGTCGAGGACACGCGCCACCGCCGCGTCGATCTCCGGCCGCATCGCGGCCACGTGGGCCTTGAGGTCGCCGAAGGGGACGGCCGTCATGAGCGGGACACCACGCTCAAAGATAATGCTCGGCGTGCTCGCGGTAGTAATCGATGGTGCGGGCCAGGCCGTCCCGGAGCGGAACCTGCGGATGCCAGCCGAGCGCGGCCCTGATCTTGCTCGTGTCCGCGTAGAAGTCGCCGATGTCGATCTTCTTGCGGTCGGCGGGGAAGGGCACGAGGCGGTAGGAGCCCCCCCGACCGGCGATCTCCACCAGCATCTTCGCGAGATCGATCAGGGCGACGGGTTCCTCGCCGCCGAGGTTGAACACCTCGCCGTCCGCGGCGTCCATCGCGCCCGCGCGGAGCAGCGCTTCCACCACGTCGTCCACGTAGTCGAAGTCGCGCTTCTGCCGGCCGTCGCCGAAGAGCTGGATCTCCTCGCCGCGCACCGCCTGCCGGATGAACCAGCCGATGAAGCCCTGCCGGTTGTGCTTGATGAGCTGGCGCGGGCCGTAGGTGTTGGTCAGGCGCAGCGAGCAGGCTCGGATGCCGTACACCGAGTGGTACACGAGGTGGTAGAACTCGCCCGAGATCTTGTTGATGCCGTTCACGTCGGTGGGGTTGAGCAGGTGCGTCTCGTCCACGGGCAAACGCATGGGCTTGCCGTAGACCTGCCGGGTCCCCGCGTAGACGATCTTCACTCCGGGGTTGCTCTTGCGCACCGCCTCCAGGATCCAGAGCTGGCTGCGGCAGTTGATCTCGAGATCGGTGAAGGGGTCGACCATCGAGTCGATGTGGCTGACCTGCCCGGCGAGGTTGAAGAGGATGTCCTGGCCCCGCACCAGGTATTCCATGGCGTGGCCGCGCACGTCCGCGATGTTGATGCGGACCTTGTCCTCGTAGCCGGCCAGGTTGAAGAGGTTGCCCCCATAGTCGGGCAGCAGGCTGTCCACGGCCAGGACCTGGGCCCCGAGGTCGGCCAGGGCCCTCGAGAGGTTCGAGCCGATGAAGCCGAGCGCGCCCGTGACCAGGACCTGCCGCCCGCGATAGAAGTCGCGGTAGTCGGTAGCGCTCACTCTCCGCTCTGCGCCCGCGTCTTGGGCGCGCCCGCGGGCACGACGGGGGCGGGGGACCGCAGGTGCTCCTTGCGCACGACCAGCTCCCACCACAGCCGCGTCAGGTCGACCAGCGTGCGCGCGACGCGGGGAAAGTTGAAGAACTGGCTCTTCCCGTAGGTGCGGTGGAAGTGGTGCACGGGCACCTGGCCGATCCGGAACCCGTGGTCCTGCACCTTCTTCATCAGCTCCACGCAGATGACGCCCGACGAGCGCGTGAGGACGACCTTCTCGAAGACGCTCCGGCGCATCAGCCGGAAGTCGCAGTCGACGTCGCGCAGGTGGAGGCTGAACATCGTGCGCACGAACCAGTGGTAGAGCTTGCCGATGACCCTGCGGTGGAGGGGATCGGAACGCCACATCTTGTAGCCGTTGACGAAGTCGACCTCGCTCGAGAACGCCTCGAAGAGCCGCGTCATCTCGCGGGGGTCGTATTGTGCGTCGCCGTCCGTGTAGAAGACGAGTTCCTTGGACGCGGTCTGGAAGCCGGTGCGCAGCGCCCCCCCGTAACCGCGGTTGGTCCCGTGGTGCACGACCTTCAGCCAGGGGAAGTGGCGGGCCATCTCGTCCAGCAGCTCGCCCGTGTGGTCCGGGCTCCCGTCGTCGATGACGATGACCTCGTAGTCGCTGGTGAGCTGGCGCGCCGTCATGTGCGCGATCAGGGCCAGGCTCGCGATGGTGCCGGCGTCGTTGTAGGCGGGGAAGAAGATGGAAAGACTCGGGGCCATAGGGAATCTCGGACCGTAGCACGCGCCCGCGCGGAGGGTCAACCTCGGCCGCGGCGTGGGCCGCGCGCCCCCGCGACCACGAGAAAGGTCGCGCCCAGCAGAGCCAGGACCCCTCCGAAGAAGAGGCCGGGCGTGCGATAGGACAGGACCACGCGATGGATCCCGGGGCCCAGGGGCACGCCAATCTCCGCGTGGTTCACGCGCACGATGGAGGCGCGCGCATCGTCGACGGCGGCGGACCAGCCCCGGTCCCAGGCTTCGGTCACGATCAGGAGGCCCGGCCCTTCCGCGCGGATGTCGAGGAGCCGGGGATCGGCGCGCAGGAGGACCTCCGCCCGGCCGGCGCGGCCCCGCGTGTCCGTCGTCAGCGCGCGCGCGTCCTCGGCGGTCACGAAGGCGTCGCGGCGGGGATCGACTCCGAACGCCCCCGGCGTGCCCAGGGCGCGCACGACCGCGTCGTCGTCGGCGAGGATGCGCGGCCGCTCCGCCACCCAGGCGCGCGCTCCGCCCGCGACCTCGAAGAGACGCACGAGGGGAGTCACCGCACGCTCGGCCAGGACCCCGCCGTCGCTCACGAACGCCGCGGGCAGGGATACCGGGGTGACCGCGCCCGTCAGCGCGTCGAACACGGCCAGCCGCGCGAGCAGGAGCCGGCCGGCCTCCGGACGCGCTTCCAGGCTCACGCCGTCCACCAGATAGCGGCCGGGCAGCCGCAGCCGCCCGAGGTAGCGGTGCGCGGCGAAGCCCGCTCCCGGATCCGTCCAGGTTCCGAAGACGGGCGCGAGCTGGTGCGCCACGCGCGGCCGCACGTCCGGCCGCTCCCACGACCACTCCGCGGTGTCCACGCCCGCGCGCAGGCTGAGCTCGAAGCTGCGTCCGGTGGCCAGCCGCGCCTCCACGCGGGCGACCTCCTGTCCCTGCGCGACCGAGACGGCGTCGGAGAGCAGCGAGACGATCTGGATCTCGGTGGCGGGCGTCATGGGGAGAGGGAAGAACCGCCGCCGTCCCGGATCCAGGCGCAGGTCCAACGGATCGCCGGCGAAACCGATGCGAGGGGCGGTCAGCGAGCCGGCGGGCACCTGCACCCAGCGCACGCCGAGCATTTCCAGCCGGGCCGGCTCGGAGCGGAAGAACGCGCTGGGGAGCGTGCCGCCGACGGCCATCCCGCCCAGGGCGACGCGCGTGCGCAGCGGGACCATGGGGTCGTAGCCGTTGGCGGAGCGGCCGCCCTCGAGGCCCGCCCAGTTCGCGTAGGCGAGGTCGCGCTCCTGGTCGCGAGGCCAGTCACGGACGAGGCCGAGCATGCGCTCGCGCACGCCCGCGCCCATGGCATTCCAGAGCGCGCGCCGGGTGGCGCTGCCCTCGTAGAGATCGGCCTCGGTCGGGTAGAGGTCCCAGGGACGGCGGCCTCCCGGCTGCAGCAGTAAGGAGACGGTCAGGGGCAGGAGCCACAGGCCCGCGCGCAAGGCATGCGGCGACGTGGCCAGCGAGAAGTACAGGATCAGGCTCAAGGCCAGGACGCCGACCGCGCCCGCGAGCGACTCCGGCAGCGGTCCCACCGCGGCCGCCGCCACCGACAGCGCCGCCGCCGAGGCCAGCGCCGCGATCAGGAAGTACGCGCGCAGGCGCGCTCCCTCGGGCCGGCGCCGCGCCCGCCATTGCGCGGAGAGCGAGAGACCCGCCAGCACGCACAGCGTCAGCTCGAACACGAGGCCCGGCGCGCCCGGCGCGGACAGCGGGCCGCGCCCCCACTGCAGGGCGAGGCAGAGGGCGAGGGCGAGGCCGAGGACGCGGATGGGCATCTGGGTCAGGGCGAGGGGCACGGCGGCCAGGGCCAGCGATGCCGCGGGCGTGTGCGAGGCGTAGCGCAGCACGAGGCCGAAGAGCCCGGGTAGGGGACGATCGCGGTTGGCCAGTCCCGTCACCGAGCGCCCGGCGTCCCGGGCCAGCACGAGCGTGGGCACGAGCTGGGGCGCCGCGAGGAGGCCCGCGGCCAGGAGGGCGAGCAGGCTCGCACGCACGCTGGGGCCGCGCGGGCCCGGCCGCAGGACGTGGCCCACCACCAGGCGTCCGGCCACCAGGGCCGCTCCCGCGCGCGCCGCCTCCGGCGAGCCGGCCAGGAGGAGGAGGGCGAGGCTCACGGCGAGACCGGCCGCGCGCGCCGGCGTCCCGAGCCGCATGTGGTCCTCCGCCGCCAGCAGCACGAGGGGCAGCAGCGGCGCGGCCACCAGGGTCGCCGTGTCCGAGAGGTGGGCGACCAGATAGGGTCCGAGCGCGAAGCAGAGTCCCCCCACGAACGCGCCCACACGCTCGGCGCCCAGGCGCCGGAGATAGAGGAAGACGAGGATGGCGGAGGCG
>WNFI01545658.1_pt3 | contig 27992 bp, 28 predicted proteins | sample 5400471 | NCBI WGS metagenome assembly WNFI01 (sample SAMN13153348, study PRJNA577476) | soil metagenome | isolation source: 100 cm saprolite on Douglas fir-dominated hillslope | place: USA:California | collected 2013-09-17
GTATGCTGGTCTTGCCCATTTATTTAAAAGTGTCATTTTGTCAGGCGGATTGATATGGCCTGCTGATCCTGACCGGGTGGCCCGCCCCCTATTTGAGCAGAGAGGGCCGTTCTGTGATCTCATGATACTTGATTACATCCTTTGCATAATAATGGATGACCATACTCTTCCGGGTCAGTTTGGGATCTTTCACCGGCATCCCCCCATGTATCAGGTTGGCATGCCAGATCAGGATATCCCCCTTCTTTGCCAGGAACACTGATTTTGCCAACTGCTTTTCCCGGATCACCGCTTCTATCCTGTCTTCATAATCCCCATAATCTTTCTTTCCCAGGGTCAGCGGCGTGGTCCCTTCATTAAAATCATTATTCAGGAGGTAGGGGAGCCGGTGACTACCGGGATAATAGAACAGAGGCCCGTTATTGGGATTGGTGTCTTCCAGGGCAATCCACACCGCGATCAGGTAGCCCAACGGATAAGTCGTCATATGAATACTATCGGAATGGGCACGCTGGTTGCTGCCATGCACAAAATTGATCGTCTGAAACGGGACCACCTCCGTATCCAATATAAAACTCAGCAGATCCGTCAGCCTTTTCTCATAGGTGATCGCCCGGATCAGCGGCGACATCCGGTTGGCGAACATTAACTTATTATCGGGGGTAGGATGGAGCTTACGATCCTCCACCAAACGTTCGATCTCTCCCAGGATGGAGCCGGTGGCGGCGGCATCAAAAAAATGCTCCAGGATCATATATCCTTTATCCGACCAGGATACCAGCTGTTGCTGAATAGCAGCCGGAAAATGAGCGAATCCCTCTTTGAGGGGGGCCAGCTTCCCGGAATCTCCCCTGTCCAGCCAGGCCCTCGACTCTTTATCCGGAAAGTCCTTACTGGAAATAGAGGCGATTACCGACCGGTGGATCGCATATTTTTTATAGGCGGCCTTGTTATGGGACAGGCTTTTGTAATGGAGCAGGTTATAGATCCAGTGCAAAAATTTGTATTTTTTGATATTAATACGATTTCCCATATTTAAAGGCTCTTTTTTTCGCTAAGCTCTCTACCAGGTCAAGCAAGGGATTGGTCATCAGCGTAGTGGCAAGCGCCATCAGGACCATAATGGCAAATATCTGCGGCGACAGGATTCCCAGGTCATAACCGATATTCAAAACGATCAGCTCCATGAGCCCTCTTGTATTCATCAACGCGCCTATTGAAAAAGAATCCTTCCAGGATAACCCGGTGATCCTGGCGGCAATAGCGCTGCCGCCAAACTTTCCGAAGACGGCGACAAAAATGATCAGCCCGCAGACAGCCCACAAATGCCCGTCATTCAAAAGCCCTATTTGTGTGCGCAAACCTGTAAAGGCAAAGAAGAGGGGCAGCAGCACCAATACGCTGATATCCTCTGTCTTTCCGGCCAGCAGCTCTTTGAATCTCCAATTTTTCGGCATGATAACCCCCGCCAGGAAAGCTCCGAACAGCGCATGAATGCCGATGATCTCAGCAAGATAAGCACATGCCAGGAGAACAAAAAAAGCCACTACCACTACGGTCTCATTCGAATGCTCAGACCGGGCCATCTTATCCATCGCCCTTTTTAACCAGGGGCGGACCCCGTATACCATGAGCAGCACAAAGACCAGGCTCAGCGATATCGTCAGCAGCGCACTGGTGATATTCCCTGCTTTTACAATGGCAATAACGACGGCAAGAATGCACCAGGCCGTTACGTCATCCGCCGCGGCACAGGTGAGCGCCATCGCGCCGAGAGGTGTTTGGGTCAGCCCCCGCTCCTTCAATATCCTGGCAAGCACCGGGAAGGCCGTAATACTCATCGCGATCCCCATAAAAAGAGCAAAAGAGAGAAAGCTGACATGGGCAGGAGCAAACTCCCGGTAGAGTACATAGGCCAGCGATACACCGAGGAAATAGGGGAAAATAATGCTGGCATGACTGATCACAATGGCGCTTTGCGCTTTGTTTTTCAGCTTTTCGATATCCAGGTCCACGCCGATGAGGAACATAAAGAAGATCAACCCGATCTGACTGAGGAATTGAAGACTGGCCAGAGAGTCTTTCGGAAAAATAAAATTGGAAAGATCCGGGAAGATCCAGCCCATAAGAGAAGGGCCGAGGAAAAGTCCCGCTATTATTTCTCCTACTACGGAAGGCTGACCGATTCGGGTAATGATCCCCCCGAATAATTTTGAAACAAAAAAAATGACGATTATTTGAAACAGCAGGACAGGCAATGGGTTTTTAATGGTATGAAGAAAGGACGCAGCCGGCTTTTCGGCGGCGGGAGAGGGGGCCGCGACTGTGGACGCAGCGACGTTTTTGGGCGCCAATGCCTTCCCTTTATCGATAACGAACCAGATGAGAAACGCAAAAATTCCGATTATAACCGGATAGGTTACCAGGCTTTTTTTCACAAGAATATTATTTGATTCCATACCAAAGCTTAAAATTATAGTTTAAATCATATACAATGATGGGCTTCTTTCAATAAAATCCGTATCTTTTATTTTTTACCCCTCAGGGGGAACTTTACCCCCCTTTACCCCTCTATTGCTACCATGGAAAAATTTGACACGATTGTAATAGGATCAGGAGCGGGTGGCATGGCCACCGCGATCTGCCTTGCCAGGGCAGGTCAGAAAGTGCTGGTCCTGGAACAACACTATGTACCGGGCGGCTGGTGTCACAGCTTCTTTCTCAAAGGCCAGCGTTTCAGCCCGGGAGTCCATTACATCGGCCTGGTCGATAAGGGGCACTCCGTAAATCAATTGTACGAAGGCTTGGGCGTGGCCAATGACCTGGTATTCTTTAGAATGAATAAGAAAGGATACGAACATTGCTGGATAGGAGAGGATCGTATCGATATGCCTGCCGGCATGGACCAGCTATGCGAGAGCCTGTCCACCCGCTTCCCGAAAGAAAGAAAAAGGCTTAAAAAATACCTGGCGCTCGTCCGGACCGTAAGCAGGCAATTACAACTGGTTCAAAAAATGTATGGTTTTTGGGATAATGTCACCATCCCGTTCAGAACGAAATACATGGGGAAATATGCTTTGTTCAGTTTGAAAAGGGTCATCAACTGGCATATCAAAGACCCTTTATTAAAAGCAGTCCTGAATGTTCAATGTGGAGATCATGGACTACCCCCCTTCAAGGCCAGCTTCCTCCTCCACTGTGCCGTCATGGACCATTATTTCGAAGGCGGCTTTTATCCGATGGGAGGAGGGGCCGGTATCGTAAAAGCCATGGTCAATGCCTTTAAAAGACATGGCGGAGAGATCAGGACCCGGCAAAGCGTAACAAAAATATTGATCGAGAATAACAGGGCCATCGGAGTGGAACTGGAAGGCGGCCAACAGATCGCCGCCGGAACGATCGTCTCTAATGCCGATCCCTCCATTACTTACCTGGACCTGGTCGGAAAAGATAATCTCAGCTCCGGCCTGGCCAGAAGACTTTCAAAAACAAAATACTCCGTTACTTCCCTGATCCTGTTTTTGACCCTGGACATGGACGTTAAAAAAGCCGGACTGGATTCAGGAAATATCTGGATGCTGAATGGGAAGGACCTCGATAAGATATATTATGAATTAATTGGAGATGATCTGTTGGAAGGCGATGCCTTCCCGGCCGTTTTCATAAGTTGTACGACCCTCAAAGACCCGGCCAGCTTCAATGGCAGCTACCACAATTTAGAGGTGGTGACTTATATAAGCTATGACAGCTTTTCAGCATTCAGTAACAATAAAGACTATCACGGAGACGTTTATGCCGGACATAAGGAAAAGATCATTGAAAAGTTGATGAATAATGTTGAAAAGGCCCTCCCGGGCGCTAAAGAGCATATCGTTCAGATAGAGCTGGGAACTCCTAAGACGAACCAGTACTATATCAATAGCACCAACGGGAATGTATACGGTACGGAAAAGACCCTGGGCCAGATAGGCCCCTTCGCCTATAAGAATAAATCGGAGATCGGCAATCTTTTCCTATGCGGGGCAAGTACCTTATCCCATGGAGTAGGGGGCGCAACACATTCCGGCATAGAAGCCGCCGCCAGGATCCTGAAATGCAGACCCGACGACTTGCTGATACCCGATGAAGCGCAGCATTTAAGAATTTATGACGCCGAAGACAGCTCCACCTGGCCCGACTGGGTTTCACAGAAAATGGCCGACCGGAAAAGGAGGTTTAAATATGGGACTCATGGGATTGATCTCCGTAAGCGCCAGCGCCCAGAAAATCAAGTTGATCGAAGGTGACCTCTCCCCTCTGCAGGGAGAGACTACTATTTCGACAAAATTTACCTACGACAACATGAGCGTGGGCAAGTATGATAAAGAATCGGATTACATCGCCAAGAAAACGGAAGAGTATAATAAAAAGGAACCTGGCAGAGGGGACACCTGGGCAAAAAGCTGGGTAAGTGACCGCGAACGCACTTTCGAGCCCAAATTCATCGAGTTATTCGAAAGAGAAACCGCAATGACCGTATCCAAGAAGAAGCCGGCCAAATACACCCTCATCTTTAAAACACTTTCCACGGAGCCGGGATATAATGTGGGCATTATGCGTGGAAATGCCTATATCAACGCTGAAATATGGATCGTGGAAACAGCCACCGATAAGACAATTGCGAAAATATCCCTGCAAAAGGCGCCCGGCCGTAGCTACGGCGGTTACGATTTCGATACAGGCGGAAGGATCGCGGAATGCTATGCGGACGCGGGTAAATATGTAGGTAAATTCATAAAAAAGAAGAGCAAATAGTTCCATAACTACTGAATAGTAGCAAAATTTCTTTAATTAGCATCCGTTAAGCACTAATTTTACAGCGCTTAACGGATGTTTTGTAATTTCTATCAAAGGCAAAGGGGGAAAAAGATGACTAGCTTAGAAGCGGTTAAGGCTAAGTTCGATGAGTTGTTTACCTGTGTAATTATACCCACCTATAACAATGTTGAAACACTGGGCGGAGTAATTGCCGATGTTTCAGCCTATACCGATCATATTATTGTCGTCAATGACGGATCGGTAGATAATACCGAAGAGCTGGTGCGATTGACTCCTTACGTACAACTGATCAGTTACCCTGACAACGTGGGGAAAGGCTGGGCGCTCAGGAAAGCCTTTGCCTATGCCACCGAACAGGGATACCGGTTTGCCATCACGATCGACTCGGATGGGCAACATTTCGCCAAAGACCTCCCGTCCTTTATGACCCGGCTGGAGTCGATACAAGATGCCATTATCATCGGTTCCAGGAATATGGACCAGGGCTCCGTCCCGGGTAAAAGCAGCTTCGGGCACAAATTCTCCAATTTCTGGTTTAAAGTGGAGACCGGCATCGACTGCCCCGATACCCAGTCAGGCTACCGGCTTTATCCCCTGTACCTGTTAAAAGATATACGTTTTCTCACCTTCAAATATGAATTTGAAATAGAAGTGCTGGTAAGGGCTGCCTGGAAAGGGGTGAAGATCGACTCGATCCCGGTCTCTGTCTACTATCCTCCCCCGGAACTCAGGGTTTCCCATTTCAGGCCTTTTAAAGACTTCGCCAGGATCAGTGTCCTAAATACCTTTTTGGTGCTCATCACTTTTCTATATATAAAGCCACGGGATTTTTTCCGCATGCTATTTGATAAAAAAAAAATTGGTGATTCCAACTCCGTCAAAGCCGCTGCCTCCATTGCCCTGGGGGTCTTCATGGGCATTATCCCGATCTGGGGATTCCAGATGCTGGTAGCCGTTTTCCTGGCCCTGCTATTCCGATTGAATAAAGCATTGGTCCTTATTGCCTCCAACATCAGTATCCCTCCTATGATCCCAGTGATCATTTTCGGCAGCTATAAATTAGGGGCTATCTGGATGGGCGCCAATCCGGGACACCTGGAATTCAGCCGGAATATCTCCCTGGAATCCATCCGGAATAACCTGAAGCAATATATCCTGGGTAGTACTACCCTGGCAATCCTGGCCGGCGCTATCGCCGGTCTGTTGGCTTTTGGATTGCTTAAACTGTTTAAGAAAAAAGCTGTTCTGGCCTGATAAGTTGAGAATCCCATGGAAAAAATGTTCATAGCCATTTATAGGTATTTTGATAAAAAACGGCTGGCGTTTTATATCTCTTTTGGCATAAGTTTTTTGCTCATCGCTTACTTTGCCGTCCAGGTCCGGTTCGAAGAGGATATTTCGAAAGTACTGCCGAAAGACAAGAAGATCGAAAAACTCAACCAGGTTTTTCAAAACTCGAAGTTCATAGACAAGCTGGTAGTCATGGTATCGCTAAAGGATACGGCAGCGGAAGAACCGGACAGCCTGGTCGCCTTTGCCGATAAACTGGTAAGCTCCGTTCAGGACCAGCTCGGACCCGATATCAACAGAATAAATTATTCCTCGGACGATGACCTGGTCATGGACTTATTTAATACCATCGACAACCATCTGCCCATCTACCTGGGCGAAAAGGATTACCGCACGATTGACACCCTCATGACCGGGGAGAAAGTAAAGGAGACGCTGGCCCAGAATTTCAGGACACTCACCTCTCCGGCCGGGATCGCCCTCAAGAGCGTCATCTCCAAAGACCCTTTGGGCATCTCCTTCATCGCATTAAAAAAATTGCAGCAGCTGCAATACGATGAGAATTTCCAGCTTTACGACGGTCACGTCATTACCAAAGACCAAAAGACCCTTTTGATTTTTATCACACCGGCCTATCCCCCGAATAATACCGCCAAAAATGCCGTACTGCTGCAGGGGATCGACCGGATCATCGACAGCCTCAGTACTACCACCTATAAGAAAACGACGGCCACTTATTTTGGCGCCGCCGCCGCTTACGTAGGGAATGCCCTGCAATTGAGGAAAGACACCCTGTTTACACAAGGCCTTACGGTCGCGATCCTCATCATCTTTCTCGGAGTGTATTTCCGGAAGAAGACGGCGCCTTTTATCATCCTCGTCCCGGTATTGTTCGGCTCCCTGTTCGCTCTATCGGCTATTTATTTTATCAATGGCAGCATTTCCGTCATCGCCCTGGGGACAGGCTCCGTAGTGCTGGGCATTGCCGTCAACTATTCCCTGCATATCTTCAATCATTACCGGCATACAAAGAGCATCGAACAGGTAATAAAAGACCTGGCCCTACCCCTGACCGTGGGCAGCTTTACCACCATCGGCGGGTTCCTATGCCTGGAATTTGCCGAATCGGATATCCTGAAGGACCTCGGCCTTTTTTCCGCCTTCAGCTTAATTGGCGCCTCCCTTTGCTCCCTGATTTTTCTACCCCATTTTATCTCATCGAAAAAGGAACAGAAACAACATAAGATCATTTTACTTTCCTGGATCGATAAATTCGCTTCCTACAACGCGGAATATAATAAGTACATCGTTATCGGCATCCTGGCCCTGACTGGCGTATTCGCGTACACGGCGAATAATGTGACGTTCGAATCCGACCTCCTTCGGATGAATTATATGCCGGATAGGTTGAAGCAGGCTGAGGCCAAACTGAATAAAATAAATGAATATTCCCTTCAATCCGTTTACCTCGTCACAGAAGGAAAGACCTTGAATGAGGCGCTGGTCAACAATGAAAAACTGGTTGCCAAAATTGAAGAATTGAAGGAAAAGAACATTGTAAAAAAATATTCGGGGATTTCTTCCTTTATCATTTCCGACTCCTTACAGCGACAACGAATAGCCGCCTGGTCGGCCTATTGGACACCGGAGAAAAAACAACGGTTGCTGGCCACCCTCCGGAAGGAAGGAGGGGCATTGGGATATAAAGCTTCCGCTTTCGATCTTTTCAGCGCGCTGCTCGATAAGGACTTTCAATTGGCGGATGAAGAGGCTACGGCTAAGATCCGGAAGACTTTTCTCGATGACTTTATTACAGAAAAACCGGGCCGGGCGAGCATCGTCACCCTGGTAAAAGTGTCCCAGGAACATAAATCGGAGATTTATAAGACATTTGAAGACGATCCTAACAGTACGGTCGTCGATAAACAATACCTGACCGCGAAATTCGTGGATATCATTAATTCCGACTTTACCAGGATTGCAGTCATGTCATCCCTCCTGGTATTCTTCGTCCTGTTATTGACCTACGGGCGAATTGAACTGACACTCGTCTCCTTTATCCCGATGTTTATAAGCTGGGTCTGGATCCTGGGCATCATGGCGATCCTGGGCATCCAGTTCAATATCATCAACATCATCATCTCCGCCCTCATTTTCGGCCTGGGTGACGATTATAGCCTCTACATCATGGATGGCCTCCTGCAGGAATACAAGACCGGTAAAAAGAACCTGGCCTCTTTCAAATCATCCATTTTCCTGTCGGCTATTACCACCATTGCAGGCCTGGGCGTGTTGATCTTTGCCAAACACCCTGCGCTGAGATCCATAGCCCTGATCTCCATCATCGGCATCTCCTGCGTGGTGATCATGGCGCAGATATTGATCCCCTGGTTGTTTAATATCCTCATCAAGAACAGGGTGCAGAAACAGCAATTCCCCTGGACCTTATCCGGATTTTTGCTGACCATCTTCTCTTTCTCCTATTTCGTATTGGGTTCTGTGTTCTTAACGATAACAGGGCTTTTATTCGGCCGGCTGAACCCGATGAAAAAAGTCACCAGGAAGCTCCTCTATCATACCCTTATTTCCAAATTTGTAAAGTCCATGATCTACCTCATGGCGAATGTTAAGAAGCGGGTCATCAACACCGAAAACGAGGATTTTTCAAAACCTGCGATCATTATCTGCAACCACCAGTCTTTTTTGGATAGCCAGGTCATCATTATGCTGCACCCTAAATTGATCCTCTTTACCAATAAATGGGTGTGGAACTCACCCGTATTCGGGGGGGTGGTCCGTTTAGCCGATTATTACCCTATCGAGCAGGGGGCGGAACCCAGCATCGATCTGCTGGCCGAGAGAGTGAAAGAAGGCTATTCGATCGTGGTCTTCCCCGAAGGAACAAGATCGACCGATGAAAGGATCGGCCGGTTTCATAAAGGGGCTTTTTATCTTGCTGAAAAACTGAATCTCGATATTTTACCGATTATCATCGAGGGCACAGGCTATACCATTACGAAAGGGGATTTCTTATTGAAAAATGGAAAGATCACCCTGAAATTCCTGCCAAGGATCAAGCCGGATGATACCCGGTTCGGAACGGGGTATTCGGAAAGAACAAAGAAGATAAGCCGCTATTTCAGGGACGAATTCAGGCAATTATGCGGGGTTACCCAACAGACAGGTTATTTCCGGGAACAATTAATCTATAACTATCTTTACAAGGGGCCTGTACTGGAATGGTACATGAGAGTCAAACTAAGACTGGAAAAAAATTATCAGCCCATTCACGAATTGCTGCCACAACAAGGTAAGATGCTCGATGTCGGCTGTGGCTACGGATTTATGTCCTACATGCTGCAGTTTGTATCTCCTCAAAGGGAAATTACCGGGATCGACTATGATGAAGAAAAAATAGAGACGGCCAGTCATTGCTTTTCCAAGAACGACAAGATCGATTTTAAGGTCGCCGATGCAATGGAATATGCCTTTGAAGAGTATGATGCCATCATCCTGGCCGATGTATTGCATTACCTGCAGCCGGGCCAGCAGGCGGAACTGATCGAAAAATGTATCCGGCACCTTCGCCCGGGCGGGACCATCCTGATAAGGGATGGCGATAAGGATTTGAAGGGAAAACATAGGGGCACACGGTTGACGGAGTTTTTTTCGACTAAGGTGGTCGCCTTCAATAAGACCGCGGAAGAAGGGCTGTCCTATATCTCGGGGAAGAGGATCGGGGCCATTGCTGCCGGGAAAGGAATGAAATGCCAGGTGATCGACGGGACGAAGTATACGTCCAATGTGTTTTTTGTAATACAACATAACAAGTATGCCGGATTTTGACGTGATAATAATCGGGAGCGGAATGGGCGGACTTGTCTGTGGCAACCTGCTTGCTATGGAGGGGTTTAAAGTATGCGTGCTCGAAAAGAACAAGCAGGTTGGCGGATGCCTGCAAACCTATGTCCGGGACAGGGTGATCTTCGATTCCGGCGTTCATTACCTGGGCGGCCTTAGTGCCGGGCAGAACCTTTACCAGATTTTCAAGTATCTTGACATATTGGATAGGCTCAAACTGCAGAAGATGGACGAAGACGCTTTCGACAAGATCCTTTTCGAGGGCGACGATAAAGAGTATGTATTTGCGCAGGGGTATGATAATTTTATCAACAGGCTCCTGGCTGATTTCCCGGAGGAAGAGCAGGCGCTTCACGCTTACTGTGACAAGATAAAAGAGGTTTGCAGCAAATTCCCCTTATATAATTTGCGTTCGGGCGGGGACGAACATGAAAAAGCCGGGGCGCTCGAAATCGACACCAAGGGTTTTATCGATTCGATCACTACCAATAGGGTCCTGCGGGAAGTACTGGCAGGCAACAACCCGCTGTATGCGGGCATGCCCGACAAGACCCCGTTCTACGTACATGCCCTTATTATCAACAGCTATATCGAAAGCTCCTATAAATGCATTGACGGCGGTTCGCAGATAGCAAAATATCTTTCCCGGAGCATCCGGAATAAAGGGGGCGTGATCCTCCGTAACTGTGAAGTCAAAAAGATCATCGTGGAAGATGGGAAGGCCAGCTGCGTAGAGTTGGCGGACGGATCCAGGATGCACGCGGATCATTTCATCTCCAATGTACATCCGGTGAAAACACTGGAAATGACGGAGACCGACCTGATAAAGAAAGTTTACCGCAACCGGCTGAAAAGCCTGGAAAACTCCATCGGCTGTTTTACCCTGAACATCGTTTTTAAGAAAGACTCCTTTAAATACTCCAAACACAATTATTATGTTTATAACGAAGGGTGTGTCTGGAAAACAGATGCCTATACCCAGGAGAACTGGCCCCTGGGATATGCGGCATTCTTTGGGGCTTCTTCCAAATCTCCGGAATATGCGGATGGTATGACGGTGCTGGCCTATATGAAATATGAGGAAGTACAGCAATGGGAGCAGACGCATAATACGGTCTCCCGTGTCGAAGACAGGGGCGAAACCTACGAATCCTTTAAGGCGCGTAAGGCGGAGATCCTCCTGGATTATATGGAAAGAAAATTCCCGCGGCTGAGGGATCATATAAAAGCCTATTATACCGCTACTCCGCTCTCGTACAGGGATTATATCGGTACCGAAGACGGGTCGCTATACGGGATTGCCAAAGATTATAAGGACTCGTTGAAAACCTTCATTTCTCCGCGTACTAAATTGCCTAATTTATTTTTTACGGGTCAGAACCTCAACCTGCATGGTGTCTTAGGGGCCGCGATGAGTGGCATCGTTACCACCAATGCCTTGTTGGGAAATGATGATATCATAAACAAAATAAGAAATGCGTAGGGGAAAAAGAATCTGGAAAAGGCTTCTGTACGTTTTAGGCGGCTTCCTGTTATTGCTGCTCATTGGGTTCATCTACCTCTACTGCGTCGCCGTGGTCGATCCGCCGAAACCGGCCGATATGAGCAGCCTGCAATTACAACGGAAAGAGGTCAGCAAGGGCTTTTATACCATGAAGAACAGCTGGTTCCGAAAAAGTAAGAGTGGCCTGTATGAAATGTACGTGGAAGGCAATCCCTTCGAAAGAGGCGTCATTAATGGGCGGCTTTCCCAGGAACTCGTGAGAAGACAGGAAGATCATTTTAACGAGCAGATCGCCCGAATGATCCCCTCGAACTTCTACCGCCATTTCCTGAAGTATTTTGTCGGTTGGTTCAACCGGGACCTGGATAAAAATATAACGGAAGAATATAAGGAAGAGATCTACGGGGTCTCCGGGGCCGCTTCGGACAAATATGACTATATCGGCTCCAACTATCAACGCATATTGAACTATCATGCTGCGCATGACATAGGTCACGCATTACAGAGCATGGCCCTGGTGGGTTGCACGTCCTTCGGCACCTGGGACGCAAAATCTCAGGATAGTACGATGATCATCGGGCGGAACTTTGATTTTTATGTCGGCGACAAATTCGCCGAAGATAAACTGGTGGCCTTCATTAACCCTTCTCAGGGATATAAATTTATGACGGTCACCTGGGGTGGTTTTATCGGGGTGGTCTCGGGCATGAACGAAAAAGGGGTCACCGTGACCATCAATGCGGCCAAATCCGATATCCCATCTGGATCTGCTACGCCGGTATCCTTAGTGGCGAGGGAAATATTGCAGTACGCAAAAAACATCAGTGAAGCGCAGAAAATTGCGGCAGAAAGGAGAATGTTCGTATCGGAATCCTTTTTGGTCGGTTCTGCGCAAGACAATAAAGCCGTAATTATCGAGAAGACGCCGACGGACCTGGACGTATATGACCCGCACCGGGACTTTATCGTTTGCACCAACCATTTTCAGGGCAGTGGCCTGGCCGGTTCTAAAAATAACAGGGAACAGGTGGCCGGGAGCGCCTCTCCCTATCGATACCAGCGGCTGATGGAATTACTGGACGCCAACGGAAAAAATACCGTTCAAAAAACGATCGATATTTTAAGGGACCGGAAAGGGCTGCACAATACCGATATCGGGATGGGTAATGAGAAGGCGATTAACCAGCTGATAGCCCATCATTCCATTGTTTTCGAACCGAAGAAATTACTGGTATGGGTATCTACCTCTCCCTGGCAATTGGGAGAATATGTAGCCTATGACCTGAATAAGATATTTGCCTTGCGGGGCATGCAACAGGACCAGGAAGTCTCGGAGGCCAGCCTTACCATACCGGCCGATTCGTTCCTGCTTTCACCGGATTACCGGAATTTTACGGACTTCCGGAAGTTTAAGCAGCGCCTGGCGGATGGGGAGAAAGTGGACCCGGATAGCCTGGTGGCCAGCAACCCGGAATTTTATCATGCGTATGTGCTGGCCGGCGATTATTCCTACAAACAGAAGCAGTTTTCCAAAGCATTGCATTTTTACCAGCTGGCGCTAACGAAAGTCATTGCCACGAAAAAAGAGGAAGACCATATCAGGGACCGGATTAAAAAGATCACCGCAGGATAGAATGGCCACGGCCCCGGTCGGCCCGGCCGCGGCTCAGGCAAAGTGACCTTTGAACTTAAAGAACAACGTGCTTTCGTTGAGCAATTGCGCATCCACGCCTGTCTCCCCATTTTCCCGGGTGATTAGCTTTAGGTCCATCCGGAGTTGCCTGCTTTCAGCCGGAATGAGCAGGGCCAGGAACTTTAGCTGATCGGCCTTTACCAGCCTCGTCTCTTTTCCCAGGACGCCCTCCGTTATTTCCTTGACCATCTGCATCATGCAGACCCCGGGCACGACAGGTTGCCCTGGAAAATGCCCCATGAACAGGGGGTGCGCCGGATCGATCTCGAGCATCGCCCTGACGGTATTATCGGCTGTCTCCAGCGTCGTAATATGGAAGAAATCGCCTTGTAACATTATCTTTCTATCTTTTTTAAACCGATGGTAAAATGGAAGGTTTTATGGGTAATGCCGATGGTATCGGGCATCCCGTCATGGTAGTTTTTCATGATCGCCTCTACTACTGGTTTCCGTTTGGACGACCGCTCCATTCTCACCAATTCATCGCCGGCGGGATCGGTGATATAATAATAGAACCCCTTCGATTGAGGGAATACATAATAAATGAAGGAACTGTCTTTACGAATATAAGCGGTCGAGGGGTCCAGGGATTGCATCAGTACCAGTTCGAAATCCTTCCGGAGGGTCTTGATGACCGGTTTCTTATTCATTTTTTTAATGATGTAATTCACTTTAAAACGGCCTCCCGAAGCGAACTCGAAATCAAAGAACTTAAACCCCATTTCATTGGAAAAGACCATCCGGATGCTGCTGTCAGGCATTGTTTTTAACAACAGCAGCCCGCTCAGGTATTTGCCGATAACATTTACATCGATCTTATACAGGGCCGTTGTGATGACGGGCTTGAATCGCTGCAGGCTATTGGGGTCTCCGGTGGCAGGCTGCAGGTTCTTATAGGCAGAGACACATCCTAACTGGATAATAAGACCACTAATTAATAGCAAATAGCGCATCGGGAAGGTTTGTGTTCATTTCTTTGTTGACAAAATGAATGATGGTATTGTCCCCCGAATTTTCATTCATCTCGATATTGGTGACGGAATAATCCTTTTTATCGACGATAACCACGATGGTCTTAAAGAACTCTTTCAGGTTTTTGGAGACCGGCGATAACTCCACCAGGTATGCAGTTTTATTCTCGAAGACCCGGGTGCTGAAATCGGGATTGGTAAGTACCGTCCCCTGCACGCAGTCTACGGTGATCTTGTTGATCTGCTGAAAAAGTTTGTTGGACTTTGTGCTGATCGTATTTTGCTTCTGTCCGTCCTTTACAAAGACCTTGTCCTTATTGATGATCATCAGGTAGGTAAAAGGTTTGGTGTATTCCATCCGGACACGGCTGTCTTTCTTAAACCAGAACTTACCCTGGGAGGTGATCTTTTCCGACAACATGCTCAGGTTCTTTTCCTGCACAAAATCACTTTTGATGCTGATCACTTTTTGCGCTTCCACGGAAAACAGCTCCTTGAATTTCGAAAGATCAGTCAAGGGCGTATAGCCTGTATACTGCGCTTTCAAGGAAATTCCGCCGCCGATGAACAGGAATAGTAAGAGTAATTTATACATATGCCTGCAAATTTAGCATTTTATCCAATCGGACTATTTCATACCCGCGCTCCTTAACCTCCCGGATAAACCCGGGTAATATCGCCAGGGTCGTCTGGCTGGTGTCATGGAACAGGAGGATAGCCCCGGGTTTTATAGCGTCGTTGATTTTTTTCAGTAGTTTTTGCTCGTCTTTTATGACCGTATCCAGGGATCGTACACTCCAGCCGATGGGAGTATAACCACCCCTGAGAATAGCTGCTTTAAGATTGGGATTGATAACGCCATAAGGGGGGCGGAATAGCCTGGGCTGCAGGCCGGTGACGGCCGACATCGTGTTATCCATTTTCTTCAGGTCAGCCAGCATTTTCCGGGAAGAGAATAGATCGAACCAGAAATGATGCGAATAGCTGTGGTTGCCGATGACATGTCCCTCCTCGTGTAACTGGCGGAATATCTTTTCATTGCCGGTTATCCGGTTGCCAATGCAAAAAAAGGCGGCTTTCACGGCTTCCTCCCGTAAGATGGCTAAAATCTCCGGCGTATAGGAAGGCGCCGGGCCATCGTCAAAACTCAGGGCAATTTCTTTTCTGCCGGTGGTCGAAGAGCAAATTACCGGCAAAAAGAAGTTGGAGCCCACATAAGCACAGCCATAAAAAAGGACCCATGAATAGATAAACAGCAATGCAGGGTAGAAAAAGAAGGAAATTCCTCCATGAAAGATATGAAACCCGATCAATAAGATCGCCAGGGCCCCAAAGAGAATATTCGTGTTTCTGAAGTTTAGCATGCCGAAACCAGTAATAAGGAATGATGCCTGTTCAGGTAATTATTATAGATCAGGATCCTGCGGGGCCTACGGCCTGACTCCTGTTCCCGGCCGGAAGCCCGCTCCTGCCCCGTCACAGCCGCCGGCAACCGGCCCGTTTTGAGGATATTCGCCGCCAGCCACAAGGCAAAGGCTGTAGAGGTAGGATATTCGCCGCACAGGTCCTTATAATTGATTGCAGGGATGCCTTTGAAAACAGACTCCGCTAAGGGATGATAACCTGCATCATTTTTTTCATCACCATTGCGGCCTGTTATGATCAGATCGATATCGCCGGTATTGATCTGCTGAGAGGCCAGGAAGGAGGAGATAGCCTCTTCGGTGGCTATGATCGTGCGTGGATTATAAAAAGTAGTGATCCCTTCCAGCCGGGCATAATCCGTTTCAGCCGGCTGGCCGGCCAATAAAAAAAAAGCGGCTCCTTCGCCGGCAACGGCGCCTTGCCTGTAAAGTCCCAGGCGGCTTAAAATAGCATGGCTGGTGTCCGTGATCTCGTCCACACCTCCTACCAGGACCCGGGTATCCGGGTTTTCCAATAAGAGTGTCATACCGTCCAGCAGAGCGCTTTCAAAGGAGAATCCACGATGGACGAATGTATTATTATAGTGGTGACATTGCAGCATCAGGGCGATCTGCGCGCCGACGGTATTGTGGGTGGATTGTATAAAGGCGGTGGGCGTAAGCATTTCCTCCTTATTTTCCACGATCCTTGTGAGGAATGTCTCCGTATCCTGGAGGCATCCATAAGCCGTTCCGGTGACAATGGCATCGGGCATCGTTACTCCGGCCTCCTTCAGGCATTCCATCGCGGCGGCCACCCCCATTTTAATGATACGGCTCATTCTCCGTATCTGTTTACCGTCGATGATCTCTTTATAATCAGGCTCTATGCAGGTTAACCGGTTACCGGTATATTCGACGGGATCCGTAAGGAACGGGACCTGGCCAAATGTCTTTTGCGGCGATATATTCCCTGTTGCCCGTATATATAGCATCTTCTTACAAATTTGATACTTGATGAGCCGTGATATATTCAGCTATCGTTCTTACGGAACGGAACACTTTAGGGCCGTCTTCCGCATTGGAGATCTTGATTTTATAATTCTGCTGCAACAGAACGATCAGTTCCAGCGCATCGATGGAATCCAGTCCCAGGCCTTCCACGAACAGAGGTTGATCATCCCCGATATCCTCCGGCTTTATATCCTGCAAATTCAGTTGGTCAATGATCTGTATTTTAAGATCAGCCATTAATTTATCCATGTTCTAGCTGGTTATTTATAGGTTAGTTCACAATTTCATTTACGTTCTGCTCCGGATTTTCGCGGTCGGCTACATTTTCCCTACCAGCCCCGTGAGCTCGATGGTCCGGGCTAATTTCTGCAGGGCCGTGGCATGATTTTTCACATAGGGGTTTTTCAGGTCCCATACATAGCCTGCCAGGACGGAACAGATCATCTTCTTGATCTGAAGGTCCTGTTTGTCTGCAAAGAAGATCGTATCCAGCGTTCCCTCATACCAGGCCATCACATAAGAACGGAAGGTATTGACCCCCTGCATCATCTGCTCCATATATTCTTTATTCCAGTCTACGGTTTCTCCGTTCAGGGTGCGGATCACCAGGTGGGCGGCTAATTGGCTCGACACCGTTGCCAGCGTAACACCGGAAGAGAATACCGGGTCCAGGAACTCCGTTACGTTACCTGTGAGGACAAATCCATCGCCGTAAAATTTATCGGTAGTGCTCGACCAGGATTCCAGTACCCTGGGTTCGAATACCAGTTCGACATCTTTAAAGCGTTCGCTTAAATACGGTTCCGATGCGATCAAGGCACGCAGCTGAGTCTCCGTACTGCCTTCGTATTGTGCAAAAAAATCAGGGTTTCCTACAAATCCCAGGGATGTAATGCCACTGGAAAAGGGGATCACCCATACCCAGACGCCCGGCCGGTGTACGACGATGGTGATACGGTTCGGCTCGTCGACCATCGATCTTTTCAGGTCCACCGTATGGGCAAACAGCGCCTTACGGGGAGGAAGATTGGAAGGTCTGTCGAGCTTGAACAACTTAGGAATGACCCGGCCGTATCCGCTGCCGTCAATAATAAACCTCGCTGCTATCTGCGTCTTGTTGCCATGAATATCTTCCACCGTCGTGACGGAATCAGTGCCGTTGAAGACAATATCGGTTACCGTAGTCTCGTAGGAAACGGGTACTCCCATCTTCTCTACGGAGTCGGCAAGGGTCTTGTCAAATTCACCACGGGGAACCTGCCAGGTCCAGTTCCAGCCTTCGGTAAACTGATCGGCAAATAAATAATCACAGATCACTCCGTCCTTTACGAATTTGGCGCCGAACTTCTCCTGGAAGCCATTTTCCTTTACGGCGTCTACGAAACCGGCTTCTGTCAGTGCTTCCATACAACGGGGGAGCAGGCTCTCGCCGATCACAAACCGGGGAAACCGGAGTTTCTCTACGATCTTCACCTTGAATCCGGCCTTATTTACGATAGAGGCGGCTACGGTACCGGCAGGGCCGGCGCCAATCACCAGTACGTCTACTTTTTCTGTGTTCATGCTACTTTTTTCTTTTTACATTTCAATAGAGTCTGGCTTAACCCGATATTATCCAGCTGTTCGGCAATTTCAAAACCCGCCTCTCCGATGCAATGCAGGAAGGTCTCGGCGCTGTACATCTGGCTGTTGCCATTTGCCAGGGCTGTAAAATAAAGCGAGGTTTGTTGCAGGCAGAAGGCGGCGATTTCATATCGCTGCCGGTCCCAGAAAGGCTCCAGGATAAAGACATAACCATTATCATCCAGGGAGGCATGGCATCTTTTCAGGATAGAAACGATCTCGGCTTCTGAGAAGCAATCCAGGAACTGGCTCATCCAGACCGCATCGAATCCTGTGGGGAATTTCACCTGCTCATCCAGAATATTCGTGGGGAAAAAAGATACCCGCTCTGTCAGGCCCAGATCGTTGATCCTGGCTTTGGCCATATTTAACTGGCCCGGAAGGTCCATCAGGGTCACCTGTATATCGGCCTTATATTTGGTGGAAGCGATAGCCCATTTACCCGTATTGCCGCCGATATCCAATAATCGCCTGGTGCCATTGACATATACTTTCGGTAAGACCAGGTCGAAGGCGTCATCGGAGAAAAAATGATCGAAGCTGAACCAGCTCTTCTGTACCTGTTCCGGCAATTGGGACAGCCCTTCGTAGATGGTCTGCCACTCCCCGAATTCCTTCAGGCCTACCGGTTTCCCGGTTTCAATGCTTTTATCAAGGGAAAACAGGCCCTTGTAACATACATCGTGCACAAAATCCATATTGGTCTTCGTGAGCGGGTCATTCAAAATGAAATGACCTGTTTTTCCCAGAGTGTACTTACTGTTGTTTACCAGGACCAGACCGATACTCAAGGCAGACTCTAATAGAACCCGGACGCCGTACAAAGGCAATTTCACTTTTTCTGCGATCTCCGCTAAAGTCAATCCGGATAATCCGCTATCCTCGATTACCTTCAATATTCCTGAATTCCTTAATACTCTTGCTGATTGAAAAATTACCGGTCCAAAAGCAATCCATTGCGCCGTCTCCTTGGCTTCGAAAGCAGAATTTTTGTCCTTCTCAAAAAAAGTCATTGAAAATGAATTGGGTTAGATTAAATTTTTATTTTTTAAAATCAGATTTCGATTCTTTTATAATGTTGAACCATGACTTAGCCCAGTAATTTCTGAATCCAAAGCCTCCCGCCTTACCGGTCTTATAGGTGGTGGATATTACTTTTTTGCTCTTCATGTCTACCAACGTCACCCAGGCGCCGGCTTCCTGCAGGCCTTTGCTCATCCCTTCAACGAAGAACAACAGACCGGCCCCTGTCTTGCCCTGGAAGTCATAATTTTTTACCAGGTCTCCGATCTTTTTCTCATCGAGTGTCTTAAAATCATTGGGATTATTCCCGAAGAAATCCTTTTTGATAGAACTATTGGCTTTGTTAGTGACATCCAGGGCATACTTTACTTCAGGACGGTGCACCATTTCGGCTACATTGTATTTTTTTTGCTCACTGATAAATAGTTGATTCCAGGAGGCCGTATATTCCCTGAACTGCTCATTCGAGATCTCCCCCGCATCTTTAAACTGCGTGGCAGGTCCGATAAATTTGACCTGGCTGAAATCCAGACCGAGCCAGGTAATGTCCGCAGATCCGTTAAGGACGTCCTCTTTGGTCTGTGCTGAAACAGATTGAATATTTAAACAAACGAACAAAAAGGCGATCAGCCCACCGGTTTTGAGTACACTTTTCATGATGATGAGATTTTTGTTTGATTGATAAAGACTTTTACTGCCAAAAGTTATAATAATTATACCACTGTTCGGGGTATTTTTTTATCTTACTTTCCATCTCAGCGACAAAGTCGTCCAGTATCTGCTGCATAAGCGCATCCTTACTTAAATGGGCATAGTCCTTGATCTCACTGGCAAAAAAATGATAATGCAGGTCGGTTTCTTTCATGGCAAACACGAAAGAAACCGGCACTTTAAATTTGGCGGCTAATACAAAGGGGCCCATCGGGAACCTGGCTTTCCCGCCTAAAAATTCGCTTGTCAGGGTCTTATTACCTTCCATAAACCGGTCTGCATGGATGCAGACCAGCTCATTGTTCTTAAAAGCCTCGTTTATTGCATAGATGTGGGAAAGATCGTTCTTGATTAAGATGACGTTCACCTGCCTCTTTCCGGTCACCTCTGCCATGTATTCCTTGATCTGCCGGTGTTCCCCATCGAACATCACAATATTGATCCGGGTGCCCAGCCGTTTCAGCAAATGTCCTGCAATTTCCCAGTTTCCTAAATGAGCGCTTAATAACAAGCCACCCCTTTGCAGCCCGGCTATTTTATGGAGATGCTCCTCCCCGTCAAAATCGAAGGTGAACTTATTGGGAATCCCCGACAGGATAACTACCTTATCAATGATGCTCTGCCCAAGCAGGTAGTAATTCCGATAGAGTTTGATCAGGGATTTCGCGGGTCCGTATCCGATTTTTTGACGAAAATAGGTAAGGACGTTTTTTGACGCCTTATAGGAAAACAGGAAATAATAAAATGCGACAAACCTCAGCAGAACATAGGCCGGCAGGACCCCCCATCTGTTCAAAATGCCTACGAAAATACGATACCCCCAAGGCATTCCCCTGGACTTTCCCTGCCACCCTGGCATTATACAAGTTCTTTCGATTGTTTGTGGATGATCACATAATCATAGAGGTCCTGGAAAGTAATAATACCGGCGAAGTCTTCAGGTTTTACTTTGAATGCAAAATTGCTTTCGATGGCGACAACGAGATCGATATAGTCGAGACTGTCTAATTGGAGGGTATCTTTCAGGTTGGCCTCGGGGCTTATCTTCTCTTCATCCACCTCAAATTCTTCTACCAAAAAGGCATTTATTCGGTTAATAATTTCTTCAATTTGCATATAGAGTTGGTTTAGTCAGTTTTCTAATAATGAGGGAGGAGTTCGTTCCCCCAAATCCAAAGGAGTTAGACAAAAATACATTTATATCTTTTTCAAGAGAACTTTTTACGATATTCAGTTTAGCGGAATTTTCATCCGGATTCTCGAAGTTGATATTGGGCGCGATAAAGGAATTTTGCATCATGAGCATCGAGTACACGATCTCACTAGCGCCGGCCATCCAGCATTCATGCCCCGTCATCGACTTGGTAGAACTGACCGGAGGCCGGTGAGCTCCGAAAACTTCGTCCAGCGCCTTGGCCTCACTGGTGTCGCCGGCTGGAGTGGAAGTCGCATGTGCATTGATATAATCTATCTCGGCAGCCGTCAAACCTGCATCTTTTAGCGCCATGACCAGCGATCGTACAGGTCCCTCTACCGTTGGGTTGGAAATATGCCCTCCGTTGGAAGAGAATCCGTACCCCACCACTTCCCCTAAAATAGGCGCCCCTCTTTTCAGCGCTGAATCCAGGCTTTCCAGGATAACGGTAGCTGCCCCGCCACTGGGGATAAGACCATCCCGGTCTCTGTCGAAAGGCCGCGACGCTTTCGTCGGGTCCGATTCCATAATAGAAAAGGCGGACAAGGCATCAAAACTCCCCATGGAATAGTGATTCACCTCCTGGGCGCCTCCGCAGATGATACAATCCTGCAAACCGCTCTTTATAAAATGATATCCTACGCCGATAGAATGTGAGCCACTGGCGCAGGCCGCACTGATGGTGAAATTGATGCCCTTTAGCTTGAAAATGGTAGCCAGGTTCATGGTTACCGTTGAATTCATGGTCTGAAAGACAGAGCCGGAGCCCACCAGCGTGGTATCCTTTTTCTTCCGGATAATATCGGTACACTCTATGACCGACTTAGCCGTGCTATCATTGCCATATAAGATCCCGACCTCTTTTTGTTCGAGATAATCGGCATCCAGACCGGCATTCTTTAATGCCTCGAGGGTAGCCACATAAGCATATTCCCCTTGTTCGGGCAGCATAATACGCGCCCTCCTGTCCAGCAATGCTTTTAAATTAGGCCTTTCGACAAATCCCGTCAAACCGGAACGATACCCGAATTCTTTTCGCACAGGGTCGAATATAATACCGGATTTTCCTTGATACAGGGAGTCACGGACTTCATCAAGGTTCTTTCCTATACACGAATAAATACCAATACCTGTAATCACTACTCTATTCATATCCGTAAACAATCTTACTTACCGTACATAAATAACAAAAATTTCCCGCAAATACAAAAATAACTTAATTCCGGCACTTTTATTGCCTGCGGCGGGTTAGCCCTCACGGAGTGGGGCATTTTTTCCACACCCTAAACATGCAAAATAGTATTAAACAAGTGATTGAATATTAACTTTTTATTAAAAACAGCCCAAATTATTTTTAGGAATACAACCCGCCATTGATGGATAGTACTTCGCCTGTAATATAGGCGGCTTCTTTGGAAGCGAGGAATCCCACGGCATGAGCTACCTCTTCCGGCAAACCAAACCGTTTAACCGGTATCATATTCCTCAATTCCTTCTCATCCAGGCCTTCGATCATATCTGTTTTAATAAATCCCGGCGCTACCGCATTGACCGTAATTCCCCGTCTGCCTACCTCCTGGGCCAGCGCCTTGGTAGCTCCGATCACGCCGGCCTTGGCCGCTGAATAATTGGTTTGCCCGGGCAGCCCTTTCAGGCCTGAAAGACTGACGATATTGACGATCCTTCCGTATTTTTTAACCAGCATGCTGTTTAATACCAGGCGGGTAACATAGAAGAATCCGTCCAGGTTCGTCTTTATGACATTGTCCCATTGCTCGTCTTTCATCCACATCATCAGGGTATCATCCTTGATGCCGGCATTGTTTACCAGTATTTCAATGTATTTATCCGTGTTGGCTTCTATCCATTTGCCAAGAGATTCCTGGATATCCTCTTTCCTGGAAACATCGAAGGGTAATAATTCGCCATTACCGCCCTCCTGTTTTATTAATGTCAGCGTTTTATCCGCTTCTTCCACATTCGATTTATAATTGACCAGGACATAATACCCCATTTGGGCCATTTTGATACAGATTGCCCTGCCTATACCTCTCGACCCACCGGTGACTAATGAACATTTCATTGATAAACCCTTTAAATTTAGATGTAAGATTAAGATATATTTTTGACTACCGGGTACGGACCTTACCGGGATTTTCTTTGATGAAAGACCCCCAGTCCTTCGATTTCTTGCGGGAAGGGGCGCCGGCGGCCAGGGGCTTATCCGTAGCGTGGGTTTTGGCGGGAGACCGATGCTGGAAATGGTGGCATACCGCTACTGCCAGGGCATCCGAGGCGTCATATTCCTTGATGCCCTCTCCCAGGTGCAGAATGGTTTGCAGCATCTTCCATACCTGCTCTTTCCCTGAATTACCATTACCGGTGACAGATTGCTTGATCTTTCTGGGAGAATATTCGGTGACCGGCAGCCCGGCATTCATAGCCGTGGCAATGGCTACTCCCTGGGCCCGTCCCAGCTTGAGCATGCTCTGGACGTTCTTTCCAAAGAAGGGCGCTTCGATAGCGAAATCATGCGGGTGATACTCTGCGATCAGCTCCCTTACTTTTTTATGGATCAGCCTCAACCGCTCATAAGCGTCATTGCGGGCAGACAACTTCAGGACGCCCATCGCGATCAGGCTGAGCTCGCTGCCGGAGCACAAGATAAGGCCATACCCCATTATTACGGTACCCGGATCGATCCCCAGAATTATTTTAGATTGTTTTTGCAAGAGTAAGGCTATTTTTGATGCTGATTGTCTGATCGTGCGATTGAACAAAAATATCAAAATAATACTCAACTATTTCATAGGGCCGCTGGTATTCCTGCTCCTTTCCTGTTTTATCTGGTGGCAGGTGATCCACCAGCGCGACTGGCGCGGCTCTTTAGATAAAATTGGCCGGGCGATGACCGGCTCTCAGCAATGGAGGCTATGGTTAGTGGTCGCGCTCATGCCCCTGAACTGGGGGATCGAAGCCCGCAAATGGCAGCTGGCCCTTCGCCGGGTAGGCGGCATCTCTTACTGCAATGCTTTTAAAGCCATCTTCACCGGCGCTACTATGGCTTCCTTTACCCCCAACCGGATAGGAGAATACCTGGGACGCATTTTATATGTGAAAGAAGGCAAACGACTTGCCTCCATATCCCTGACGATCGTCTGCAGTATCGCCCAGTTGCTGATCACCCTGGCTGTTGGGATGGCAGGCATCTTTTACATGCGCTATACGCTGCATCAGCAGGGTGCCCCCGGAAAGCCCTACCTGGAATTCTGGCTGAATAGCCTGCTCTGCGTCGCTTTCCTGCTCCTGTTAAGTTTAACAATTATTTATTTCCGGTTGTCCTGGGTCCTGAGGATCCTGAGGAAGATCCCCCGATCAGGTAAATTCCTGGCTTATATAAAAGTTTTAGAAAATTTTGATGCAACGATCTTATTGAGGATTTTGTTCTTATCTTTTGCCAGATATGTTGTATTCATTGTTCAGTATGGCCTGATTTTTCCATTGTTCGGGGTAATTCTCAGCCTCGGGCAGATAGGGGGAGGGGTCAGCGTGGTTTTTCTGGTGATGGCTCTTATTCCTACCTTTACTTTCCTGACTGAGCTGGGGCTCAGATGGGAGGCAAGTATACAGGCGCTTGAGTTATTCAGCACGAATACTGTCGGGATTTTTGCCGCCTCCTTTGCGATCTGGCTGATCAACCTGATTATACCGGCTTTAATAGGGAGTTTGTTAATTTTAAGCATCAAATTATTTAAAAATAAATGAGAATATTTATTACAATTTGTATCCTGCTGTTAACGGGCCTGTCCCTACCATTAAAGGCCGGCGATGAATTTTGCGGGGTGCGCAACACTGCTTTCCAGGCCGGCGAGACGCTCACCTATAAAGTGCTTTATAAGCTGGCCAATGTATATGTGGGGGCCGGAGAGGCTGTCTTCACCAATACGCTCGAACATATGAGCGGAAAAGACGTCTATCATATAGTCGGGGATGGCAAGACCTACAGCTTCTATGACAAATTTTATAGAGTGAGGGACCGCTACGAAAGTTATATCGATACGGCCACTCTTCAGCCTATGAAGTTCATCAGGAATATCAATGAAGGGGGATACAAGACCTACGAGAACGTCACCTTCGTGAAAGCCACCAATACGGCCGTCACCACGGAAGGGGTCTATACGGTGCCTTCCTGTATACAGGACGTCCTGAGCGCCATCTTCTACGCCCGCAATATTGAATGGAGTAAACTCAAACCAGGGGATAAAGTACCCTTCGATATGTTCCTGGACAGGCAGGTCTATCATCTGTATATCCGTTACCTGGGTAAAGAGACCATCCGGACAAAATATGCCAAGTTCCGCACGATCAAATTCAAACCCCTGCTGATCAAAGGCACCATCTTCGAAGGCGGGGAAAAAATGACGGTCTGGGTCAGCGACGATCCTAATCATATCGCCCTGCGCGTGGAGAGTCCCATCAGTGTGGGCAGCGTGATTGTCGACATGATCAATTACCGCAATCTGCGGCATCCCCTTACTTCTCTCGTCGATCTATAGGGGTTTATACCTATGACGGTTGCTCCAGGCACTAATGAACAGCCATTCCCGTTTATTAATGCGGAACCGTAGAATTCATACATAATGACCCGAATCCCCCTTGCTCTGATTTATTCAAGGCTTATCATAGGCCTGGTCATCCTTGCAATAAGCGTAGCAAAAATTGACCATTACAGGGTCATTGTCATTGTCCTTTTTTCGATCGGCCTGTTAACGGATATTTTTGACGGTATTATTGCCAGGAGACTAGGCATTTCCACACAGAAGATCCGGCGAATGGACTCTACTATCGACCAGGCATTCTTTATATCCGTTGCTATTGCTACGTACATTCAATGCCCGGATTTTTTCAAATCGAATGCGATCCGGCTGACGATCCTTGTAGGGGCAGAAGGGTTAACCTATCTCGTCAGTTTTTTAAAATTCAAAAAAGAAATAGCCACGCACTCGATCGGCGCAAAGATCTGGACGCTTTTCCTGTTCGCGACATTGATCCAGGTTATCCTGCAATGCCAGTCGGTTATTTTATTCGGGTTGTGCTTTTGGATTGGGTTAGTGACAAGACTGGAAATCATCGCTATTATTTTGATCCTGAAAAAATGGACCAATGATATACCGACAGTATATCATTCGCTAAAGCTCAGACAGGGAAAAGAAATTAAGCGAAATAAATTGTTTAACGGATGATTAAAATCAATAAAATAAATCTGTTTTTAATTGTGCTGGGCATCTGTGCGATTACGTTCTATTTTAGTAATAGGGATTATCCAAAGATTGATGACAAAAGAGAATTCATTACTTTCTTTAAAATAAATCAAAGCTGCTTTATCAACTTTGCCGCGAATATGGAAGCTGGCAGCTTATCTGATTCTAATTTCTATGCCGAGCACAGATTTAAAGAAAATAAATTTTACTTTTTCCATTTAAATGGTCATGTAATTTCCGATAATTTTGAACTGACGCCAAAAATGCAGCGGGACTTTAATAAGTCCGTGGCAGCATTGGATATTAAAGCTGTCTGGAAATACCCCGATGAAAATTTTTATTCTATTACCGTAAGAGGATTTTTAAAATTCGAAGATAAAAACGTATATGTCCTAATTCTAAAGAAAAAACAAAACGAATTCTTATTTCCTGAAAACTCGGATTGGAAGATAATGGATACGACTTCCTCAATAGGCGTTATAAATAGCAAGAAAAGCATATTTATGATAAATGAGAGAGTATGGCTGAAATTTGACAATTAGTGTTATCGACAATCACCGGGACTACTAGAGCACCGAACACTCTTTTAATAGAAGATTATTTATATGCCGAAGCCTCCTAGACTCTTTACGGGTAGCCAAAGGCGAAAATAGTACAGACACTATTAAAACGCTGCTGCTGATCTCCCATCAGCCAAAGACTTCGATGAAAATAAGAATTGATAATGTTGGGAGCAACGGACGAGTTATCTATTCAAACAATATAGATGTCGATCGCCAATTGATTTATTATAATAATGTGATCAATAAAGAAGTTGATACTATTAAAGAAATAGGAGTTCGATATGATTCCTTATTGAATAGATCAAAAAGTTTTACTATTAAACGATTGACAAAATGCCTGAGGTAGTACATGATGTTTGGCAAATTTTAAGAGAGCTAGGCTCAATGAGTCTCTCAAGACAGTATTAAATGCTAAATAAAAACTGTATGGGATCAAAAAAAATTATATTGAAATTAAGTAAAGATGATGAGCAAGTTGGTTACTTATACTTGCCCAAGCATCCCAAAAAAATAAGTAGCGGGATTGTTAAAAAGACGATCTCTATAAATGAACTTATAACTAATTATAAAGGAATCCCTTTAAATTTTGATTTTGATGATGATGGTGAAATAATTGGAATTGAAATATTAGGATAATACTTGGTCCTGACTGTAAGTTGTCACCTTTACTGGCAGCTATGCTACCACTTGCATTTTTTATGCTGAAAATACTACCCTTTTATTGGAAAAAATATGAAACCGATCTTGGCGGGTCTGTTATTGTAGAAAGAATCAAAAAACAGGTGTCGGACCCTGATTGGAATCTCACAGTTGCCAAAGCGATTAATAACCGCATTATGGAAGGAGAGATCTTCGATACCGGTTTTCTCGTGGTGATGGGGAAATACGGTTTGACTTATGGGAGAACCAGTTTACTTCCCATCATGAAAGGAAGGCTGTCCTATGACGTACAAAGGAAGAAAAGAGAGTGTAAAATGAACTGTGTCAAGAGTTAAATTCTTAACTTTAAACACAGTAAGATGAAAAAGAAGATGCCACCGGCCTCTGAGCCATTCGATTATG
>WNFI01603401.1_pt1 | contig 27990 bp, 11 predicted proteins | sample 5400471 | NCBI WGS metagenome assembly WNFI01 (sample SAMN13153348, study PRJNA577476) | soil metagenome | isolation source: 100 cm saprolite on Douglas fir-dominated hillslope | place: USA:California | collected 2013-09-17
TCCGCTTCGCGCCGCCAGGGCGGAGGCTGCGGCAATCCGACGCGTTCGAGCGGCTGCATCGCCGCCACGGGAATCAACTGGTCCAACGTCTCCTTGCCAAAGACCTGGTATACCCGCTCTCCATATCCCGCGACCGGAGGCGCAACCAGCACGGTGTTCGTCGCAGAATGCAACTCGAAATGCTTGTCCGGATGGGCCAGAGCGTAGTGGGTCACCAGCGAAGCGATATGCGACAGCTCGGTGGATTCTGCCTTCAGGAATTTCTTGCGCGCGGGCGTATTGAAAAATAGGTCGCGCACGGTGATTGAAGTGCCCAGCGGCAGTCCGGCCTCTTCCACTCGTGCGATTTTGCCGCCATTGATTTCGACTACCGTACCCGCCTGTTCTTCGACTGCCCGCGTCTCCAGGCGCAGCCTCGATACCGATGCGATGGAGGGCAAGGCCTCTCCGCGAAATCCCAGTGTGGCCACGCTCAGCAGGTCTTCGGCGTCCTTGAGTTTGGAGGTCGCGTGCCGCTCGAAGGCGAGCATGGCATCGTCGCGAACCATGCCGCATCCGTTGTCAGTGATCTGAATAAGTTTTTTGCCGCCCGCCTCGACGCTGATCTTGATGCGCGTGGAGCCCGCGTCGAGCGAGTTCTCGAGCAACTCTTTCACGACCGAGGCAGGGCGCTCCACGACCTCGCCAGCAGCGATCTTGTTAGCGACGGTTTCGGACAGGACGTGGATGCGTCCCATGCTAAGAGATCCCTCGCTGCACTCGGGATTTCGGCTGCGGGCTCCCGCTGCGCTCACGCCCGCAAATCGCCTCAACTTCGCCAGCAGCGATCTTGTTGGCCACGGTTTCGGACAGAACGTGGATGCGTCCCATGGGCAGTTCTCAGCTCTCCGGAAAAAGCAATTGCGATGACAGTGGTAAGTTTCTCAGATGAGGGAGCGGAAGGCAAAGTAATGACGCGGATTAAGAACGCACGGATGGAGGAGGGCAAGGATTTACCTCGCCCTCTAAGACGGACACTCTGCGGTACTGAGTCATTTAGAAACAGGCGCTCTGTGAGCGGAGCGCCTTCCTTTTTGCGTTGTGTACGTTCAGTTCACCTGAAGTGCCACGGTAGTTGAGCCGGTGGCAGGAGTCGTTCCGCCACTCGTGGCATTGATGGTGAGCGTGTAATTGCCCTTGGCTGTTCCCGGATCCTTAGCTGTCGAGCTGTTGCCGCAGGCACCCATCCAGAGTGTTGAAAAACCGAGAACGACGAGCAGTCCGAGCAATCGCAAGCCGCGAGGCCCACGAGAACCAGCGGTCAACACAATACCCAACAGGCCCGGCAACAGAGCTGCGTAGAAAATCCGGCTACCACGGTCCAGAGGAGGATGCAGTTGCGCCGTCGGCCGCGTGGTCGTGACATTCACAGTAACCTGCGTTTGATTCGTGGCGATGGCCGGACTAATTGTGCAGGTCGATTCCGGGGCCGGGTCGGTGCAAGTGTAGGTGAGCGGGGTGGTGAAGCCGGACGCTGGGGTCATGGTGATCGTCGCGCTCCCAGCTGCACCTTGGGTCACGCTAATCGTCGCGACGCCAGGCGAGAGAGAGAACGCCGGCGTCACAATCACTGCAGCTGCGGGAGACGAAATAGAACTCGAATATGTCCCGTTGCCGGTGTAGGCTGCCGTGATGCTGGCTGTTCCGACTGCCAGAGCAGTGGTCGAGAGAGTAGCCACCCCGCTGCTGCTCAGGTTGGCACTTCCGAGGAAAGTTGTCCCGTCATAAAAGTTGACGTAGGCCGGATTGGCGCCTAAGGGGGTAACGTTGGCGGTCAACGTTATGTTTTGTGTGAAGAAAATCTGAGTGGACGGGGGCTGAAGTATTGTGTTGGTGGGGATCAGCGTCGCCGCCCACGCCTGCGCCAGCACAAACGCGTTGACGGAGCCCAAACCCGTCACCCGGTCGTATCCGACATTCGTAGAGAATCCATACTGAAATGGCGCGGATGCCGGACAACCAGTAGTCCCTTGGGTGCAGGGAACAATATTATCGCCGCTCGTAATATCGTTAAAAGCGGTCGGATTGCTGGCCGCAAGCTGATAGAGCTTGGGATTAACGTTCCCCAATCCTCCTGGAGGGATGTTTCCCAGATACTCGTCGATCAGAGCCAGCGTTGCAGCGAAAGCTGGTGCGCTTACGGATGTACCCCCTACAACATCGAAATTGCCTTGAACGTCTCGGAAGCCGCTCGTGCAACTGGGGTTCCCACCCTTATCTGCGGGAGAGCAAATTAGATACCCGTCATGGTTCGGTGAAGCGCCTACGGCGATGTCGGGCACATCGCGCTTGCCGTCTGGCGGCACGCCGGCTCCCGTCTGCCACGTGGGTTTCGCAAAATAGATGCTGGGGCCGCCGCCGGACGCGGAGAGTGTTCCAGCAAGAGCGGTGTCGTTCCAGGCGACTTCCGGAATGTAAGACAGGGCTGAACTGATGGAGTCAACACTGTTGGTTGTACCGGTCCAATAGGTAGTGGCGCTGACATTGGTATTCGGCGGAGTACCAGTCACAGTGCCGGCACCATCTCCGTTGAAGGTCGTCCCGCCCGCGCCCGTGACCTCCGGGATGGAAGCCGGAATGTCTACGGCCAATCCATCCTTGGCGACGGAAGCGTTGAAGTCGCAATCGGCCGCACCTGTGTCGCCGGTGGCGGAGACGATGGTTTGGCCTTGCGCGTTCGCCTGCTGCGCCCAGCCCTGGATGGTCAGGGCGTCAGCCTGAGTAATACCGATCGCGGAGTTAGTGTTTTCGCACAGCCCATAACTGTTGCTGATGAAGGCGGCGATGTTCTGATCTACGGAGTATTGCAGGGCGTCAAATGCGCCAAACGTCCGGTTCGCGCAGGTGGTGCCGGTTCCCAACCCGACATAAACGAAGGTGATGCTGGCATTCTTGGCGACGCCACCGGTCCACTCCAGATCAAGGTCGGATTCGCCTTCGTCCCCCGCACAGTGGGTAGAAGTGCCCGAACCCGGCATCAGGACGATTGTGGGATCATTAGCAGGAAGGCCCGCAGCGTTGCGGAAATTCTGAATATCCGTCAAGGAAACTGCACTCTGGCCTATGACTGCGATAGTCTCACCGGCGCCATCCACTCCAGCCGAATAGAGAGGCTGTATATCGTAGATCGTGGCGAAGTCCCCGGGCGTGAGGAAGTGGTTGCCGCTAACGTGGGAGGTAAGATGCGAATGGATTTCATTGAACATCGTCTTGCGAACTTTGATTCTAGGTTTGGGCTGAAAATTGTGCAGATTGTGTAATCCGAGGGTCATTCCCGCCAGAGCCGCTGGAACCGCGGGCTCGCTGGCATTCGCGTAGTGCAATTCCCCTTCCACCAGGTAGTTGTGGATTTCGGTGTGAAACGCTGATTCCACCTGCGCGACCGTGCCTTCGAAAAAGACCTGGTTGCGACTGTTAGCGACCCTTGTGACGGTGAGTCCCTGTGACTGCAGCCAGTCGGTAACTTTGCCGATATCGGTCCGGCTTAAGCCGAAGCGGTCAGCGAACTGGGCGGGGGTGAGCCACTTGTGATATTTGGGCGAGGAAGGATTCTGCTGGTCGGCCAGCAACTTATTGAGATCGCTCTGCTGGGCGGCCGAGGGCTTGAATACCAGGGAGACTCCGCTCATCCGCGTGGCGGCATCGACCCGGCCCTGATCAAATTGAGCTCTGGCCATGCCGTGCACGTTGCCCCGGAGCGGAACGACTTGGCCGGAGGTCAGGGGAGCGCCGATGCGATCAGGCTGGACGCCAAAGCTAACGGCTGAGAAGAGGGCAAAAAGGACAAACAGCAACAATGAGGCCCTAAAGGGTCGCATACACGCTCCGAGGCAAATTCGTTATTTTGGGCTTACTTGTGTCCTGAGCTGACTTAGCTTATATGGCTCATTCATCTCTGATCAACCCTGGTGCCCATAAGGTTGTATGCGGGCAAAAACTTGAAAGGTCCCGGAGCGGTTAAAGGCCAAGGTGCGCGGGCTCGCTCCAAGCCTTCGGGCCCTGTCCCCTTGCCACCCTGGCCAATATCAGGCGACCAAATGGACATGGGGAATGTCGGAGCTGCGCACATGGGCCACAGGCTTTTCGTGCAGCAGGAGCTCTGTAGCCTGCACCCGCCGGTCGCTATGGAACCAGCGCTGCACCACGTTGTCGCATAGGAAATTACCCAGGGCGAGCAGACTCATGCCCTGGTGGTGGGCCATCCAGGCGCGGACTACCTGGCAGCGCGACCAGCGAAAACGGCTGCGGAAGACGGTATAGTCGGCCGCTTCATAGAAACCGTAAGCGCCGAACCATCCCATCGAATCCATGCGGTGCAGATTGACGAGGACCGCCGAGGGATCGATCGTCAGGGCCAGGAAGGTCGAGTAAGGCGAGATGACGAGCGGGTTCGAGTCGCTCTTCATCATGGCCAACTGGGGCAGGCCGAAAGCACGGTACTGGTAGTTTCCGGCTTCGTCGAGCTTGTAGTACGCCGATTCCGAAATACCCCACGGGATGCCTCTGGTGGCGGCATAGGCCTGTTGCGAACGAACGGCAGCTATCCGGCTGCGCTCAAGCAGCGTGTTGGAGAAAGAGCGCATCCACAAGGCCGGCATCAGGTATTCGAACATGGTCCCGGTCCACGAGAGCAGTACCGGGCGGCCATGATCGAGCGTGTGAGCCCGGCCGAGCAGGAACCAGCTTTCTTGTGGGATGTCCTCTTTGGCGACGGCGGCGAATACCGCAGTGCGGGATTCGGTCGCCAGCAAGTCGTAGCACGAGACCTGAAGCTCGTTCGCCTGAACGTCAAACCCGACGGACATCAGCTTCCGCCGGGGATTGAGCAGGAAAGCGAAATCCATATCGTCGGCGAGCCTGCCGCCCTGTGCCGCCATGTTTCGCAAGTCCTCGATCAGCCGAAGGGCGTTGGCGCGAACCTGAGGCAGCATACGGAGTAAACGATCCGAAAGGTCGCCGGAGTGGGGGAGCGAAAGGCTGAGCTGTTCTTTCAGCGCGTCGACAAATGCCGGCAGAAGCTGGGGCGAGATATGCTCCGCCATTTTGGCGCCGAAAGCGGGACTTTCTTGCAGTGAAGCGAACTCGGGCAGCCACCACGGAGCATAAGACCGCACCACATTCTGGAGGCTCTTCAGACGCTGCAAAGCTTCGCCGCGGAACCACTCCACATCAGCCAGGCGCTTCGACTTTGCCGGAGGCTGCACTTGGTGGAAAGTCGATTCGGGTAGGGCCAGCAGTGAGCGCAGCCAGTCTTCTCCACGGAAGTCGGATTCACACCGCGCCAGCTCTTTGCGTGGAAAGGCCCGCATCTCGGCCAAAGCGCGCAGGTAGTCGAGAAGTCCCTCGGCCAATGATGGCTGGAGTAGAGGCTGCCGTAAGCGATCGAGGCATCCCTGCTGCAGGGTCCAAAGCGAAGCCAGCAAGTTACCGCTATCCACCGACGAAACAAACCAAGGAGAAAGCGGTTCCAGCGTGCGGGTGTCGTACCAATTCAAAAGATGTCCACGATGTTTCGGAATACCCGACAGCGTATCGAGCGTGCGTTTCGTGAGTTCGGCGAGCTCAGGAAGGGCAAGGTATCCGAGCTCGCAAGCAATCTGGCGGGAGTTCAGTAACAATCCCACGTTGGTGGGGGAAAAGCGCGCGGCCACGGCAGCCGGCTCTTCCTGCACATTGTCGGGAACCAGCCAGTGGTGCTCCTCGGTGCTGAACTCGGAAAAATATCGCCAAGTGTGTAGCGCGGAGCTGCGCAGGAACTGAACTTCCTTGTCCGGGAATTCCTTGCCCAGCGCGATGGGAGATTCATTGAGCCAGATTGAAACCAGCTTGCTGCACGCCCACAAACATAAAATCGGAACGGCGGCAGCCAGCGAACGGGGCCGAATCAGCCAAACCAGCACTCCAACACCGAGCGCCAGAACGGGCATCCAGTTGAGATATCTGTCGACCGGAGTGCGGCGAGCGCCCTCCTCAGCCTCGGCCGCAGTTTCCCACTCCAAGAGGCGTTCGCGCGTAACCATCCGGCGCACCAATGCGCGGATCACGGCGTCGAGCGACAGCAGCATCTGATGAGCCAGGAAAACAATCGTCAGCAGGACTGTGAAATTCCCGGCGTAGAAATTCGTGACGGCTTCTTGTGCGACCGACAATCGCTTCTCGACGATGGCCTTCACGAGGCCGAATATGAGCTGGAACCACACCGGGATGAAGAGTATGAGGATGGCGGCGAGAGTCCAGCGAATGGGCCGCCCGGTCGTGATTGACCATCCAAACAGAAGCAGAATGAAAGTTGCGGGCTCTACCAGGCTGCGGCGGAGATTGTCGAGGATCTTCCACCGGGACACCAGCGATATCGGATTAGACACCCGAGCGCCGGATTCGTCGGGCACGGCCGCGGTCAGCCATTGCACAATCTGCCAGTCGCCGCGCAGCCAGCGATGTTTGCGGCGGTTATAAGCGCTGTAGTGAGAGGGATAGTCTTCAATTACTTCGATATCGCTGGCCAGGCCTGAGCGTGCGTACGCTCCCTCAATCAGATCGTGACTGAGAAGCGCATTGCGCGGGAAGCGCCGGTCGAGAACACGATGGATCGTATCCACCTCGTAAATTCCTTTGCCGGTAAAGCTGCCTTCTCCGTACAGATCCTGATAGGCGTCAGAGACAGCGCGGGTGTAAATGTCAAAGCCCGTCTCGCCCGCGTAAATGGCCGCCAGCCGCGAGCGGGCCGTACTCTGCACACTCACTCCCACGCGCGGCTGCAAGATGCCGTAACCGGCGACCACGATGTTCTCTTCCGGATCGACAATCGCCCGGTTGAGCGGATGAGCCAGCGTTCCGATCATGCGATGCGCGGCTCCGCGCGGAAGCTCGGTGTCAGAATCGAGCGTAAGCACAAACTGAACCCGCGGAAGAACGGACAGATCGCCGACCTTGATGGGGAAGCTGTCGTAATGTCCGCGGAGAAGCCGATTCAGATCCATGAGCTTCCCGCGCTTGCGCTCCCAGCCCATCCATCCCTTCTCGCGCGGGTTGTAAACCCGGTGGCGATGCAGCAAGAAGAATGAACCCTGACCCTGCCCGCCATATTTCTCATTGAGTTCTCGGATCAGGCTGGCACACAGATCGATGAGGGGGCTTTCCTCAGACGCGGGCCGGTCGGAGTCTGGCAGGTCGGACAGCAGCGCGAAATGAATGTTGCGGTCATGATTGCCCAGAAACCGCACTTCCAGATCTTCGATAAGACCACGTACTTGCTTCTCATTCAGCAAGAGTGTCGGCACGGCGACGAGAGTGAGGAAGTCCTCCGGAATTTCCTCGGAGAAATCCAGCTTGGGAAGAATCTCCGCGCGGAAAATCGTACTGACCAGGTAACTCATCAGCTGCACCGCGCTCTGCGAGCTCGGCAGCACCAGAATCAGCATCGAAAGCAGAACCAGCGTAGGGGCACTGTACGGGGGCGTCAGCCAGAGCAGGATGCCCGTGATAATGGCAAACGTAAAAACTGCAATCCCGGGCAGAAAGAATTCATCGGGATGCCGGCGCAGCACGCCACGCAGGTGCTGGAAAAAATTCTGCTTACAGCCAACTTTCTGGCAGAGCAGCGCCCTCCCGTCTCCGATAAGGTAGTACCCAATATGTGTCTCGCGCGCTGCGATGCGGGGATCCCGGTAAACCCTGGCTCCAGCCTGTCGGGCTAACGCCAGCGCCTCGCGGGCGACCTCTATTTCTGAAAAGTCGGAGCGTCTGGCAATCCGCGCCAGTTTGTCGCGATAGAGATTGCGGCTCTCGAAATCCATGGTCGCGTAAGCGCCAGCTGGATCCTCGCGCAGTATGTGATCAAAAAGGATGAGTGGTTCCAGGACCTCTTTCCACGGAGTCTGGGTAACATCGCGCAGGCTGCGGATACAGGCTGCCACGCCATGCGATTCGCTGGCCGGATCTTGCAGCGCTCGCCGGCCACGCGTGGCGATCTGTTCCAGCAGAGCCAGTTTGAGACCCGGCACTAAGGCCCACAGTTCGCGCAAGTCCAAAGGATTTTTTTCCTGAAATCCCTGACAGAACGCGGCGAAAGCCTGATCGCTGAAATGATATCCCGCGGATTCGAGAAAGACCTCGGGAAGAGTCAGGGCACGGGGAACGATTTCACCGTTCTGGCTGCGGACGTGGGGCACCTCGCGAAGCGGCTTGACCTCGGCCGGAAGGCTTACCATTTGCGCGTAAATCAGCGAGACGTTGTCGCGAAGCCACTGCAGATCGTCCGAAATATGCGGCGCCCTGAACTTTCCTTCCACACCGGCGAATACCGGTTTAAGCGTAGACCGCAACCGGCGAACCCGCTCGGAAAAGGTGCGTGACGAGGCCGTCCCCGGCAACCACCCCATCTGCGAAGAGAACTGAGCGCCCGCGAGACGTAGAGCCTGCAGGGTTGACGAGTCGCCACTGACCTCGCGCTCGTAGTCCTCTTCTGCTGCAAGAACGCTTTCGATATGAGTATTCTGCGGCATTAATCCAGCGACCTCTAACGGTAACTTGCGGCTTGCAATTCAAACATTTCTGCGTAGCGGCCACCGAGATGGGTCAACTCATCGTGGTTGCCGTCCTCGGCGATATTGCCGTTCTCCAACACCACAATCCGGTCGGCCATGCGCACAGTGGAAAAGCGATGCGAAATAAACAAAGCCATCTTGCCCATAGTGAGTTCGGCGAAGCGCTGAAACACTTCGTACTCGCTACGAGCGTCCAGAGCCGCCGTAGGTTCGTCGAGGATGAGCACTTGCGCATCCCGCAGGTAGGCTCGGGCCAGCGCTACTTTCTGCCACTCTCCGCCCGAGAGATCGACGCCTCCGTCGAACCGGCGTCCGAGCATCTGGTCGTATTCCCTCGGCAGCCTGCCGATCACCTCGTCGGCCATGCTCTTTTTCGCCGCCGTGTGAAGCAGCGGAAGGTTGTTCGCTTCCTCGATACGGCCGACTGCGATGTTCTCCCGCGCCGTCATCTCATAGCGCATGAAGTCCTGGAAGATGACGCCGATTTCGCGGTACAGATCTTCAAGTTGGTATTCGCGCAGGTCGATGCCGTCCAGCAGGATCTGGCCGTCGACGGGATCGTATAAACGGATCATGAGCTTCACGATCGTAGTTTTGCCCTGGCCGTTCTCGCCAATCAGCGCCACCCGCTCCCCCGGGCGAAGATGAAAATTCAATCCGTCCAGAATCAGGCGAGGGCTGCCGGGATAAGAAAATGAAACGTTACGGAATTCGAATCCGCGATGGATCGGCCGCGGCGCGGGGAGCGCGTTGGGCTTGGACCGGATCTGCGGTTGCATTTCGAAGAAGGCAATCAGGTCGGTAAGGAACAAGGCCTGATCGGCGATCCCGGAAAGTGTGGAAAAAATCTGCTGAATATTCGAACTCGCCTGCAGAATGGCGCCGGACAAAAATGTGAGGCTGCCGATCGTAAGTCTTCCTGCCACGGTGCGCCAGATCACGAAGACATAAGCGCCGTAATATCCGGCCGTTCCGATCACTGACAACAGAGATCCCGCAATCAAACGCCGACGTGCCAGCGAGACGTCTTCACGGTAAATCTGATCGGAGAGCCGGGTAAAGCGGCCAACTAGAAACTCCCTAAGCCCGAAAAGTTTGAGCTCCTTGGCAGCTTCCTTGCTGCCGCCCAGAACGCGCAGGTAGTCGAGCTGACGACGAATTGGGGTCTGGCGAAAGTTCTTGGCGTACCCCAGAAACGCAAAATGGCTTTCCCCCAGAAACGCGGGGACCACCCCGGCAACCAGGAGCAACAGCAGCCAGGGAGAAAACAGCATGATCGAAACGGACAGTGAGATGGTTGTGATGACTTGCTGAACCAGCCGTCCGATGGATTGGATCATGCCCAGACGGTCCGTAGCCTGTACTCGGGCCCGTTCCAGACGGTCGTAGAAAACCGGATCCTCGTAAGCCAGCAGATCGAGTTCAGCGGCGTGCTGCATCACCCGCACGCTCACGTGCCGGGTGTATTTGTCGGCCAGCAGGGCATCCAGATAGTCGATGATGCGGCTCAGAATGCTGTTGAAAACCGCCAGCGCAAACTCCGCCGCCACCAGCCACCAAAGCTGGGTGGGGACGGGTTGATGCGTGGTTACAGCGTGGACGATGCCGTCGATGATGAGCTTCGTGATCCACAGCAATCCGAGAGGAACAACAGAGGCGACCACGCGAAAAAGCAGGCCAAGGGTAACAACCGTCCGCCCGGATTCCCATACGATGCGCAAGACCGCCGGGACATTGCGCAGAGCGGAGAGCCGCTCCCGCCAAGCCTTGGCGAAGTTTTGCGGAACGGCCATCATTGGGTCCTTAAGAATCTCTCGCTTCCGAGCCAGGAGCGGGTTAAGCCACCGCATTGACGAGCGACCGTGATAGTTATGAGTTTAGACCAAGCAACGAAAATATGCTCGCCCAGAATGCTTCCGTCTCACTCTTCTCTTGTGACCACGAAATCTCCACAGCGCAGACGCCGAGAGCTAATCTTTGATGAAGGAAAATCCTGTAGGGTTGGTGATGAAAAGTTGACGACGATCACGCGAAACGGGGCAGAATGGTCCCCAGCTAATATTTCTTGAATCCAGCGCGCTGCATGCCGCGCTGAGCTTCGGCCGTCTTCATAAACGTCTCCCAAACGAACCCGGTGCGCAGGTTTTCAGCCATGAGCATCGTAATTCCGGTATCAATTCCAACTACGTCAGGGTCGTACCAGTTCTTGAGCGGATTGAACGCATTGACAAAGCCGTACTTGGACCATGCTGAGCCGTAGCGACCGCGAATAGTCTTTAAGACTCGGATGGTTGCCTGGGGCAGAAATGGCAGAGACCCGCTGCTGGCGCTGGGAACAACGGTCCCGTCGATGGGACCAAAGGCAGGCGGTCCGCCCCAAATCACATAGCCCTTATCCGAATCGGACGCCGTGATGCCCCAAAGGTCGTCGCTGTAATCGGAAAACTGACTGCCTAACTCCAGGCAAAAACGGCGGTGGACTTCGGAGGCGACGATCGAATTCTGGAAATAGTCCGCGTACTTGTCTCGCTTGCCGCGAAAATCGAACCAGGCCTGGGAATACTGGTGCACAAATAAAGGTGCAAAGGCACCGATGTAGCGCAAACCGTCGTACTCAAACGTCAGCCGCTTCCAGGCATTCCAGGTTTCTTCCCTGAGCGGATGCGCGGACGATCCCAAACCCAGCAGATACATCATCATCAGTTCGCTGTAATAGTCCCACCGGCTGGGCAGGAATCCAATTTCAGGCGTCCAACCGTGAGGCAGAAGCGACGTGTCTTCAGAGAGCCAAGTCCAATCCACGCGGCTGAAAATCAGGTCGGCCAACTGCGCAACGTCGGGATGCCTAAAATGCTGGCGGCAGGTCAGAATTCCGCAAAGCAAAATAGCGGTATCGACCGAAGAGATTTCGGAATCCCAGACTCGCTCCCCCGTATTGATATTGGCAAAGTGATAGAAAAACCCGCGATGATGGGGTACTTTTTTCCACAAAAAACGCAGGGCGGTGAAAACGCGTTCGAGGGCTGCTGCCCTGGAAATGAAGCCACGCTGCTCCCCGATGCAGAGGGCCGTCAAGCCAAAACCGGTAGCAGCGATGCTCGCTACCGTTTCCTGGTCATTGGTGTGGACATTGCAGCGATCCTTCACCATGCCTGTCTTCGGGCTGGCTTGCTCCCAGAAAAACAGAAAATTTGCGCTCTCCAGATCGTTCAAAAACTGGTCATCTTCTGGACTCAGAGAAAATGCCGGCAGCTCGGGCGGGGGCGAAAGTTGCGGCGGCTGTGATTGCGCCAGGGCCGCCATCATTCCAGAGGCAGGAACGCAGAGGCCGGCGGCAAGAATACGCCGCATGAAGTCGCGGCGAGAAGCATGGTTGGCGAGGGCATCGTGCATTCGTTTTCTTTAACTCAAACTTATCCTAAAGGAACTCGGAGTTGGAAGAGGCGGCAAAACTTTAGTGATGTACGAGTGAAGATCTGGATGTGAATCATTGCAGGCTAATATTACAGACAAGCCAAGGCCTTCAGATTTTGTCATAAGATGTAAAACTAATACAGGCATGACACGTGCGCACAAAATCGAGATAGGGATCGTCTGCATTGGCGCCACGTTACTGACGGCAGCCGTGCTTCTGCTGGGGCGTTGGCATCTTCGAAGACCCATTTCGCTGCAGGGAGCAGTGATGGTGGAGGACGCCGACGCGCGCAAGGAGCGCCCCATCGCCGATGTCGAGGTGTCCGCCGAGGACGGATTCTCCACCGGCACTGCCAGATCCGACGCTTCCGGGTTCTTCCGCCTTACTCTGCCCCGAGACATCAGGCGCGGCCACCCCCTCGCATTGCACTTTCGCCGCTCCGGATACAAGCAACTGGACCTCAGTACCTTCGTCGGCGATATGCTTTACATCGCCCGAATGGCGCCCCTTTCCGCGCAGGCTCCAACCACCAAAGCAGAAACCAAAGTGGGCAACGTTCGCCTCCGGTATTCCATCAAGAGCATGTCTGAAGTGAATATTGGAAGCGCGGTGCAAACTTTTCAGATTGCAAACAACGGTAACGTACCCTGCAAAGGCCAGCATCCCTGCTCCCCCGACGGCAAGTGGAAGGCTGCGCTGGGAGGGACATCGCTGGACGCTGGAACCGGTAACGAGTTTCGCAATGCTCGCGTTTCCTGCATCGCTGGACCGTGCCCGTTCACCAAGATCGAGGCGGACCATTTTTCGCAAGGAGGACAGACGATCATGGTCACAGCCCGCAACTGGGCTGACACCGCGACCTTCCTGGTCGAGGCGGAAGTTTTTCATCCCATGTCGAGCCAGGTGGTTCACCAGTCCTATCCGGTAATTTTTGGTGAAGCGCTCAATTTCACCTTGCCGTCCTCGGCGGAAGGCGTCAACATTGAGGCAGACATCAACGGCCAAAGCATTATCTTCCCCATCGGCCCCTCTCTATTCTTGAGTTGGGCCGCCTGCAATGCCCGCGTGAATCCAGATCAGACGCGCGTATACCGATGCGAACTCAAGCCCGGCTTCCGGTTTCAATGATTTTGTTTGGTGATTTTTGTCCGTACTTCCCTGTATTGTTCCTGTGCTCGGCGGCCTTTATAAAGAGTGAGAGCGCTACGCTGGGGAAGTGTGACTCTTTCGCCTCGCAAGGTGGGCTAGTAATTCCATCCGTACCCTCCGGCTGAAGTTCACAACACCATCCCACAATGACGACGCCCACTTCCGTTCGCATCGCAGAGGGACCGCTCGGAGCCAACCGGCTGCCGAGTGGCGAGTGGGAATTTCTGCTTTGGGCCCCGCGCATACGCCGTGCCTGTATTCATCTGCTTGGGCCGACCAAACAAAATGTAGAAATGGCCCGAGTCGAAACGGGTGGAGAGGATCGAGGCTATTTCTCCGCCGTGATTGACGCGGACGAGGCGGCACGATACCTGTATCGCCTCGACGGTTCGCGGGAGCTACCCGACCCTGCCTCGCGATTCCAGCCGGAAGGTGTTCACGGCCCCTCGCAACTGGTAGACCCCAGCACCTTCGAATGGACCGACAGCGGCTGGACCGGACTTACACTGGAGCGCAGCATCTTCTACGAGCTTCACGTCGGAACCTACACGCCAGAAGGAACTTTTGAAGCGCTAATCGATCACCTGGACGATCTAGCTTCACTGGGGATCACGACTATCGAACTCATGCCCATCGCCCAATTCCCGGGCGCGCGCAATTGGGGCTACGACGGCGTCTTCCCATTCGCGGCGCAGAATACCTACGGCGGTCCTTACGGATTGCAGCGGCTCGTCAACGCGTCTCATGCCCGAGGTTTGGCCGTAGCTCTGGACGTGGTCTACAACCACCTCGGGCCTGAGGGCAATTATCTGGGCGACTACGGTCCGTACTTCACCGATCGTTACCGCACTCCCTGGGGAGAAGCCATCAACTATGACGGTGCGGGCAGCGACGAGGTGCGACGGTACTTTATCGAAAACGCGCTTTACTGGCTCGAACACTATCACTTCGACGCGTTGCGACTCGATGCCGTCCACGGAATTTTTGACTTCAGTGCGCTCCACTTTCTGGCGGAGCTCAAATCATCTGTGGCAGAGTTGGCGATTCGCCTAGGCCGGCAGATTCACTTGATCGCTGAGAGCGATCTGAATGATTCGCGGATCATCGCGCCTCGGAAGCACGGGGGATACGAGATGGATTCGCAGTGGAGCGATGACTTCCATCACTCCTTGCACACGTTGCTGACTAAGGAGAAAGTCGGTTACTACCAGGATTTCGGTCGCGTATCCCAACTCGCACAAACGCTCAGAGATGGTTGGTGCTATAGCGGACAATACTCCCACTATCGCAGGCGGAAACATGGCAACTCTCCGCGCGGTATTTCATCTTCGCACTTCGTAGTCTGTAACCAGAATCATGATCAGGTCGGCAATCGCGCCGCCGGCGAGAGGCTGAGCGCGCTCGTGGATTTTGAGGCCTTGAAGCTCGCGGCTGGAGTTACATTGCTCTCACCCTTCGTCCCGATGCTGTTTATGGGCGAGGAATATGGAGAGACTGCGCCCTTCCAATACTTCACCAGTCATCTCGACGCCGATCTGGTGGATGCAGTACGCCGCGGACGACGCGCCGAGTTCAAGGCTTTTGGCTGGGACGGTTTGGTCCCGGATCCCCAAGATGAAGCGACGTTTCGCCGGTCTGAGTTACAACACTCGCTGAAGAGACAGGAACCCCATGCCACTCTGCTGCGCTTCTACAAGAAATTGATCCGCTTCCGGAAGGAGCACGACCTCGGAGCCCCTGGTGATTGGACTGTTCGGGAGGTGGGAGATTCCCTGCTGCTCCTTTTCCGTGCAGATCCCAAAGTACGCCTCGCGATGATTTTCAACTTTAGCTCCACCAACTCAATCGCGAATCCAGAATTGCTCGAGCTGCGAGGCTTGTGGAGAGCGAACCTCTACTCCGCTGACCGATCATGGCGCGGACCGGGCGAGAGTTTAGGGGATGAAGTCAGATTTTCGAAACCATTTGCCCTCAAGATGCATCCACAATCTTTTGTCTTATTCGAAGGTATTTCGTCCGACCCGGAGCCACTTTGAGATACGTCTGTATTCATGGGCATTTCTATCAACCTCCGCGAGAGAATCCCTCGCTGGAGGCAATCGAGTTACAGGACTCGGCCTATCCCTATCACGATTGGAACCAACGCATCACGGCCGAGTGTTACGCCCCCAATGCGGTTTCGCGGGTTCTTGACACTGAGAATCGCATTCTGAAGCTGATGAATAATTACTCGCAGATCAGTTTCAACTTCGGTCCCACACTTCTTTCCTGGCTACAATCAGAGGCACCACGAGTCTACGAGGCGATTCTCGAAGCGGATCGAACGAGTCAGACTCGATTTTCCAGTCACGGCTCAGCGATTGCGCAAGGCTACAACCACATGATCCTGCCGCTGGCGAATCGCCGGGATAAGGTCACGCAGGTGAAATGGGGAATCCGCGACTTCGAATCTCGTTTCGGACGCAAGCCTGAAGGCATGTGGTTGCCAGAGACAGCGGTCGACATTGAGACTCTTGAAGTTCTGGCCGAGAATGGTATCAAGTTCACCATCCTGGCGCCGCGTCAAGCCAAGCAAGTTCGTCCTGTAACGACTGGTCTTGGTGACGATGCGAAGTGGCAGGACGTGAGTGGAAGCCGCGTTGATCCGAGCCGAGCCTATGTCGCCGAGTTGCCCTCAAAAAAGAAAATCAATTTATTCTTCTACGATGGCCCTATCTCTCAGGGCGTCGCTTTCGAAGGCTTGCTGAACGATGGAAGGCGGTTCGCTGACAGATTGCTCAGCGGATTTTCCGATAAGCGCGAGGGAGCACAACTTGTCCACATCGCTACCGACGGAGAAAGCTATGGGCATCATCACCACTACGGTGAAATGGCGCTGAGCTCTGCCCTGCATCACATCGAGGAAGATAAACGCGCACGGCTCACGAACTATGGCGAATTCCTGGAGGGACATCCCGCGGAGTACACGGCGGAGATTGTAGAAAAGAGCTCGTGGAGCTGTGTTCACGGAGTCGAACGTTGGCGCTCTAACTGTGGCTGCAATTCCGGCGGCCACCCTTGGAACCAGGAGTGGCGCGGCCCTCTGCGCGCCGCCTTGGACTGGGTACGCGACCGGCTTGTCCCCATATTCGAGAAAAGACTTGGTGAACTTCTGAAAGATCCGTGGGAGGCGCGGAACGATTATATTCGGGTCATCCTCGACCGTTCGGAGCAATCGCGCGCCTCATTTTTCGCGGATCATTCCCTACGTCCGCTCAACGAAGAGGAGCAGGTGCGCGCCCTGAGGCTTCTCGAAATGCAGCGCCACGCGATGCTGATGTATACCAGCTGCGGCTGGTTCTTCGATGAACTCTCAGGTGTTGAGACCGTGCAGGTGATTCAGTACGCAGGCCGGGCCCTGCAGCTCGCCCAGCAGTGCTGCAACGAGAATCTGGAACCCGAATTTTTGCAGCACCTCGAGCAAGCCAAGAGCAATCTTTCCGAGCACGGCGACGGCGCGCAAATTTACCAAAAGTGCGTCAAGCCCGCGTTCGTCGACATCGAGCGGGTTGCAGGACACTACGCAATCAGCTCACTCTTCGAGAACTACGGCGACAAGACGCGGATTTACTGTTACGACGTGGAGCGTGAAAATTATTCCCTGGAAGCCGAAGGAAAAATGCGTCTGGCGTCCGGGTCCGCACGGCTCCGTTCCGAGATCACGCAGGAGTCCGCTGAGATAGATTTTGCCGTCCTGCATCTTGGCGATCACAATATTACTGCGGGCGTGAGGCCGAAAAGCGCTTCGACAAACGGCGAGTTCCACACCAAGCTGCTGGCAGCCTTTTCCCAGGCAGATACGGCCGAAGCAATTCGGCTTCTCGATCAAGCCTTCGATAAAAACACTTTCTCTCTGCGCCTGCTTTTCCGGGATGAGCAACGGAAGATTGTAAACACAATTTTGACGGACTCGCTGACTTCGGCGGCGGCCGTCTACCGCACATTTTTTGAGAGCCAGGCACCCTTGATCCGCTTTCTGAACGGATTATCAATTCCCGTTCCCAAAGCGTTAATGTCAGCCGCCGAAATTGCGCTCAACCACCAACTGCAGCAGTCCTTTGAGCGCTCCGACCTTGATGCGGACAGTATTCATGGTCTTCTAAAAGAGGCAGCGGCCGGCAATGTGCCACTTGACAACACCACGCTGGAATACGCCATGCGCCGTCGTATTGAGAAGGAGGCTACGGAATTTTCCGCGAACCCTGGCGATCCCGCTCTCACAGAGCGATTACGAAAAACGCTGGATTTGATCCCGTCGCTGCCCTTCAACGTAGTCTTGTGGGAAGCGCAAAACATTTGCTATCCCGCGCTCGTCAAAGTATTCGAAGGCGACGGATGGGACGCCGAAACCAGCGATCCAGCAGCACGGCAATACTTTGAGAATCTGGTTCATATTGCCGCACAATTGCAAATCCGCACGCCCCAGCTCGAACTCCAGCACTAATCATGTCGCCCCCACGCACGCCTAGCGCCACTTATCGGCTTCAGTTCAATAAGGATTTCCGTTTTCCCGATGCATGCAGAATTCTCGACTACCTGAATAAACTCGGCATCTCCGATATTTACGTCTCTCCGGTTCTGGGCAGTCGAAAAGGCAGCGGGCATGGCTATGACGTCACCGATCCCACACGAATAAATCCTGAGCTGGGATCGGAAGAAGAATTCCAGACTCTTCAGAACGAGTTGCAGAAACGAGGCATGGGTCTGGTGCTGGACATCGTACCCAACCACATGGCCGCGAGCATGGAAAATGCGTGGTGGATGGATGTGCTGGAAAATGGCCCAACATCCGCATATGCCGCATTCTTCGACATTGAGTGGCACCCGGTCGCGCGCAGTCTCGACGGAAAAATTCTCCTGCCAGTTCTCGGCCGGCCGTTCGGGGAGGCGCTCGACAGTGGCGAACTCAAACTCACATTCCAGGATGGCAAACTTTTCGTACAGTATTACGATTCCTTTTTCCCGATCGCTCCCCATAGTTATCACGGAATTCTGAACTACCGTATCGACCGCTTGAAAAAGAAACTGGGAGAAGATTCTCCGGCTTATCAGGAATATTCCGGCATTCTTGCCGCGTTCTCGAATCTGTCGAATGCCGATCGACGCGCCGGCGACACCGCCGCAGATCGACGGTTGCGCTTCGAAGCAGCACGGGACCGGCTATCGGCCTTGGTTCGCAGCAACAGGGAGATTGCGGACTTCGTCGAGGAAAACCTCCGTGCTTTCAACGGGAATGAAAACGATCCCGCCAGCGTTGGGGACTTGCAGCGGTTGCTCAACGAGCAGTACTACAAGCTCGCCTACTGGCAGAACGTCAACGAGAGCATCAACTATCGCCGCTTTTTTACGATTGCAGATCTGGTGGGCGTCCGTGTCGAAGATCCCGTCGTCTTCGAAGCCACGCATGGTCATCTGTTCCGCCTGATTTCCACGGGGCCGTTTACCGGGCTTCGCATCGACCACATCGACGGACTTCGCGATCCCTATGCTTACCTGACCAGACTGCAGGAACGCCTGAGTCCGAAGGATTCTGCAGCACCGCCGCAAAAGGCTTATGTGCTGGTGGAAAAAATTCTTGCCCGCGGCGAGTCACTTCCCAATGATTGGCCGGTTAGCGGGACCACCGGCTACGACTACCTGAATCAAGCGAATGGACCGTTCGTAAATCCCGAGGGAGTCGCGCACCTCGAGCAGACATACTCGGCATTCATCGGGCGGCATCAGGATTTCTCGGACGTGCTCTATCAAAAAAAGAAGCTGGTGATGAGCACGCTGTTGGGCGTCGAGATGCGCTCGCTTGGCAGGCAGTTGGCTGAGCTCGCCGCCCAGGATCGCTACGCGCGAGAACTTTCTCGCGGCCAATTGTTTGACACATTAGTCGAGGTCACGGCGAGTCTTTCCGTGTACCGCACCTATATCCGCAATATGGAGTTGCCTCAGCACGCCATCAAATACATCGGTGAGGCCCTCGACAAAGCCCGCAGCCGGGTGCCCAATCTGAATCCTGCTTGTGTTGATTTTGTTCGGGAAGTACTGCTGCTGCAAAATCTGCCGCATGTGCTCCCCGATCAGCGTGAAGCTCGCCTGGGCTTCGTGATGCGCTGGCAGCAGGTTACCGGACCCATTGTCGCCAAGGGAATGGAGGACACCGCCCTCTACGTCTACCATCCTCTGGTTTCACTCAATGAAGTAGGTGGAGACCCGGAGCCGACGAAAGCGAGTTCACGCGAAGAATTCTTGTCGTTTATCGAGACTCGTCAGCGGGATTGGCCATACAGTCTCAATGCAACCACGACGCACGACACCAAACGCAGTGAAGGCGTGCGGGCCCGCATCAATGTCCTCTCAGAGATTGCGGACGAGTGGCAGAGCCGTTTGGAGTTGTGGGCGAAGCAAAATGCGAGGCATAAGCAGGAGGTTGACGGCCGCCCGACTCCCGACCGCAACGAAGAATATTTCCTCTATCAGACACTGTTGGGTGTCTGGCCGCTACAGCAAGATGTTTGTGAAACGCTCGTCAAACGATTACAGGACTATTTGGTCAAGGCCACGCGGGAAGCCATGGTGCATACACGCTGGACGCGTCCGAATCAAAAACACGAAGATGCCCTGCAGGAATTTGTTGTGAAAGTTCTTTCTCCTGACGCAGAAGACTTCTTGCGTGACTTCCGGCCGTTCCAGCAGAAAATTGCCTACTTCGGCATGGTCAACAGCCTGTCCCAGGTACTCCTGAAGATTGCCTCGCCGGGCGCTGCTGACTTTTATCAAGGCTCGGAACTGTGGGACTTGCGGCTTGTGGACCCTGACAATCGTGGCCCTGTCGATTTTTCCCGTCGCATGACGATGCTCGACGATATCGAGCGCATGCGCTCCCGCGACCGCGAGAAACTAGTTCGCGAGCTCGTCGATCATTGGCACGATGCACGCATCAAGCTCTATCTGATGCAGACCGCGCTTTGCTATCGGCGCGAAAACGCCACGCTGTTTCAAGAAGGCGAATTCCTGCCGTTGCAGTCAACCGGCGACCGCTCGCAACATGTCGTCTCATTCCTTCGCCGCCACAATGGGAGAGAAGTGCTGGTGGTCGTGCCAAGATGGCTGTCCCAGATTTCAGAATCCTCGGCGAAAGGCCAAACTGCGCCGGACTGGCATGGTACCCAGATCAAATTGCCGTCAGGCTCTCCATCCTCCTGGACCAATGTTATTACCCGAGAGAAGGTAGTTTCGCAGCAACAATCCGGCGAACACTCTCTGCGCGTCGATGCGCTTTTCCGCAATTTCCCTGTGGCTTTGCTGGATTCCTCCACCTAAAAATTCGCTCCTTCTAGGGTCGTGCAGAACGACAACTCCCCGGCACTCCCAGGCATCACACATCCGCCGTTCCAATTATGACTGGTGGTTGGAATCTTTTTGTGCCTTGCCTGGCGAGAACGCCGACAGGTCGATACTTCGGGAAATCGGATCCATCGTGTTGTTTATGCGTTCGTCAGGACTGTTCCTTCTGTTGTTCGTAGCCACGGCTTGGGCTCAACTGTCGACGATAGGGCCCCAGGCGGTGTACGAAGGACAAACCGTGGTCGCGGTCGACCTCATCGCCAACCCCCACCGCGATGTGGAACCCCTTCGTGCCTTCCTCACACAGAAGGAAGGCCAGCCCTATTCGCAGGCAAACGTAGAATCAAGCATCGCAGCCCTTCAACAGAAAGGTGGCTTCCCCAAGGTTACGGTTAACGTATTGCCAGAGCCTTCAGGCCTGCGGTTGAATTTTCTGCTCGAGCCCGCTTACTACCTTGGAATTGTCGCTTTTCCGGGTGTGGTTAAGGCGTTTTCTTATACACGGCTTCTGCAGATAGTGAACCTGCCAGATGAGGATCCCTACGATCGGGCGCGCATTCCGGTCGCCGAGACCAACCTGCAGAACTTCCTCCAGAAAAACGGATACTTCCGGGCAAAAACTCAGACCAAGTCCGAGATCGATGACGCCCACCAGTTGGTCAACGTCTCTTTCATCGTCGAACTAGGGAAGCAGGCGGGCATTGGGACTGTCGACATGCAGGGGCCCGATAGCCCTGAAAGCTCCCGCTTGCTCCACGCTGTCCGCTCGTTGCGCGCGCGCTTCTCTGGAGGACTCCTGAAATCGGGGAAGCCTTACACTCCCGAACGGATGAGCGCTGCCACCGTCTTGATTAAGAGGATGCTGTCACAACAACGCCATCTGGCCAGCAGTGTGCAGCAGAATCCTCCGCAATACCACGCAGAGACGAATCGCGTGGACGTGTCATTCAAGATCGAGGTCGGCCCGGTCGTGATCGTTCGCACCACGGGAGCACGCCTTTCCCTGTTCCCTTTTGTATCCGGCAGGCAGCTGAAAAAATTGATTCCGATCTATTCCGAAGGAACCATCGATAGCGATCTTGTCAATGAAGGTCAGCAGAACCTGGTCGAGTATTTTCAGAAAAAAGGCTACTTTGACGTTAATGTAAAAACCAATTTCCAGCGCCAACCCGACCAGATCCTGCTGGTGTACGAAATCGACCGCGGAAAAAAACACAAGGTCGACCGCATTTCATTTCACGGTAACCGCCAGATATCGGAGGACGATCTGTTCGCCCAGGTCGTGGTCAAACGATCTCACATCTGGTCACACGGCGCGATCAGCCAGAAGCTGGTGAAACAGAGCGCGGCCAATCTGCAGGCTCTTTACCGCGATCGGGGATACGAGAACGTCAAGGTAACCCCGCAGGTTACAGATCACGAACCCAAGATTGATGTCGCATTTCTAATCGAAGAAGGCCCCCAAACACTGGTCGACAATGTTCAGGTCACGGGAAACGACAACATCCCTTACGATGAGCTCACCGCTCCCAAAGGTTTCGAACTCCGCTCTGGGGCCCCTTTTGCCAGCCGGCGGCTTTCTGAAGATCGCAATCGCATCTCCGCGACCTATCTCAATCGTGGATACCTGAATGCCGAAGTCAAAACGACCGTGAGTCGTCATCGCGACGATCCTCACCGTGTGGACGTCACCTACGCCATTACCGAGCACCAGTTGGTTCGTGTCGGCGACGTCCTCCTTCTCGGGCAGCAACAAACCCGACTCTCTCTCATTAAAAAGACGGCGAAGGTCCCTCCCGAATCTCCCATGAGCAGGGGCGGACTGCTGGAGGCAGAAACCCGTCTTTACGATCTGAACATCTTTGACTGGTCCAGCGTAGGGCCCAGGAAGCCGATTACCGATCAGACCGAAGAGTCAGCATTAATAAAAGTCCATGAGGCCAAGCGCAACGAGATCACGTACGGAATCGGTTTTGAGGTTTCGCATCGTGGGGGGCATATTCCGTCCGGCACCGTAGCGGTTCCCGGACTACCCACCATTGGGCTGGGTAAGAATCAGATTGCTCCCAGCCAGTCTACATTCGCCAGCCCGCGCGGCTCTATACAGTTTAACCGCCGAAATATACGAGGACTCGGGGAGACCGCGAGTGCCTCGCTGCTCTTCTCGCGTCTTGATCAGCGCGCCCTCACTACCTACTTGCAACCACATTTCATCGGTTCCGACTGGAGTTCGCTTACCAGTCTCTCGGTGGAACGCACCACCGAAAATCCGCTGTTCGCCGCCCGCCTTGGAGATGTGTCTTTCCAGGTCGAGCGGCTGATCAGCCGGAAGAACAACACGCGCTTACAGATTCGTTACGACTTCAACAAGACTGCCCTCTCGCACCTGCTGGTTCCAGAACTTGTGCTGCAGCACGACCGGAACATTCACCTGTCTACATTCTCCGGCAGCCTCATCCGGGACACACGCGACAAACCGCTGGATGCGCACCGCGGCGTCTTCGGAACCCTCAATCTCGGGATAACGCCAGTCGTCATCGGCTTCTGGTGGGGGAACGTCTTTGCGCGGATTTCCGATCAACGAGGCTGGCCCGCAGCGATTGGTGCCCTTCTGCAATGTTCTGAAATCCCAGACCGGCTGCGTAAACGTGACCGTCCCCATAGGTGGGCGGAAGTTGTTGATTCTCAACTCCGAAGTGCGCTTCCCGCTCGGAATCATGAAGGCTCTCGGCGGAGTTCTCTTCTACGACGGCGGTAACGTCTACAGCGCGATCAACTTTCACAGCCTGGTCAGCAATTACACGAACACGGTCGGAATCGGTCTGCGTTACTCGACGCCGATCGGGCCGATTCGTATCGATCTTGGCCACAACCTGAATCCACTGCCAGGGATCAAACCCACGCAGTACTACATCACGATAGGCCAGGCGTTTTAGGAGAAGTTATGAAGTGGCGGAGAGCAATTGGATGGACGATCGCAGGATTGCTGCTGCTTGTTCTTGTGGGAGCGGTCGGAGGATATCTCTATCTGAAAAGCAGCGGCTTTCAGCAGTATGCTCTTCGCAAGATCGTGCAGGGGGCCGACGAAGCTACCGGCGGACGAACCCAGATTCGCGGGCTTGACTTCAACCTCTCGACACTTACTGCCCACCTCTACGATGTTGTTGTCCGGGGCACTGAAAGCCCGGATCAACCGCCACTTCTGCAGGTCGACAAGCTGACGGTCGGCCTCAAGATCCAGTCGGCACTGCGACGGCAGATCAGCCTCAGCGAACTTGTGATCGAGCATCCTGTCGTGCATCTCCAGGTAAATCGAGATGGCAAAAGCAATGTTCCTCAAGCTCCGCCGAGCAAAACCAGCAGCCACACCAGCGTTTTCGACTTGGCTGTGAGGCATTTGCTGCTTACTCACGGAGAGATCAACTACAACGACAAGAAAACACCAGTTGAAGCTGATCTTTACAATCTAGGCACCGACATACGTTTTGATTTCTTGGCGACCCGCTACAGTGGCTCGATTTCCTACGACAACGGCCACCTGCGTTACGCGCAGTACGCGCCTTTGCCTCACCACTTCACCGCCAAGTTCAGCGCCAATCCGTCTCTGTTTTCACTCGAGTCTGCCGTCATGAAGGTTGGATCGTCCGCTATTTCTCTTCGCGCGGATGTGACCAACTACAGCAGTCCCACTGTCGCTGGCGATTACGATATTCGGATTCACACCCAGGACTTCGCGGCAATGTCGCCTACAGTCACTCCCGCCGGAGATCTTTCTCTGGCAGGCAGAATTCATTATCAGAACTTGAACGGTCAGCCTCTGCTTCGAAGCGTCGCGATCGATGGTCAAATTGGCAGCGACGGTCTTTCGGCCGCATCTTCCAGCGGACGGCTCGACGTCCGCAGACTGCAAGGACGGTATCAGCTTGCTAATGGATCTTTGCGGGCACACGAGATACAAGTTGACTCCCTCGGCGGCCAGATCAATGCCGATGTTGACGTTCAACATCTCGACACCACGCCCGTCTCGCAGCTTCGAGCATCACTGCGCAGTATCTCGCTGCAGGCGGCGCAGCAGGCCATTCGCCGGCCGGACCTCAAGAGTGTCGCGCTTTCTGGGACTCTCAACGGCACGGCCGCGGCTTCGTGGAAAGGTTCTCCGAGCAACATGATCGCCCGCTCGGACTTAAGCCTGCGCGCCGCTGCAAGCAACAAGGCCAATCGTGGCGCGACCAAGGTCCCGGTCGACGGCGCCATTCATGTGACCTACGACGGCCCGCGAAATGTCATAACACTCCGCCAGACTACTGTTCGCATTCCTTCGGCCACTGTGACCGCGGAGGGGCAAGTCAGCAATCATTCAGACCTGAAGATTCAGGCCACTGCCAGCGACCTCCACCAATTGGTTGCACTCGCGTCCGCATTCCGCCCCAGTTCGTCGGCCGCGCCCAACGTCTCCGGCTCGGCAGCATTGACTGTGGTTGTACAAGGCTCGATGCAGCGGCCTCACATCGCCGGACAACTGAACACGCAGGATCTCCACGTGCAAGGCAGCGACTGGAAGAAAGCCGACGTCACCTTGCAGCTGGATCCTTCTCAGGTCGTAATCTCGAAGGGATCTCTCGTAAGCGCAAAACGCGGCACCGCTTCTTTCAGCGCGACGGTCGGATTGCAGAACTGGGCTTACCTGCCCGCGAACCCCATCAAGGCCAACCTATCTGTCCAGCAGATGCCGATCGCTGATTTGCAACGGCTGGCGAATGTGCAATATCCCGTCAGCGGCGACCTGTCAGCAAATATTTCACTGAGCGGCTCGCAACTCAATCCGTCCGGCTCCGGTTCGGCGCAGATCGCAAACGCTCGTGCATACGACGAGCCTCTTCAGAACCTGGCCCTGAGATTTCATACCGCCAAAGGTTCCATCGCCACGACCCTCAATGTTGCGATGCCCGCAGGATCCGCGGACGCCAGCCTCACCTACACCCCGAAGACCAAGGCTTACATTGTCCGTCTGGATGCCCCTTCGATCGTGCTGCAAAAGTTGCATACGCTGCAGGCAAAGAATCTGCCGATGGACGGAACACTGACCGCTTCCGCGAGCGGGGAGGGCACGCTGGATAATCCGCAACTTACCGCGACTCTCGCTTTGCCTAGGCTTGAACTGCGGCAGAAGTCTATCTCAGGGCTGAAGGCAGAAGTCCGCGTCGCTAATCAACGTGCAAATCTGACCCTGGACTCTCAAGTAGCGGAAGCTTCCGTCCGGGCTCGTGGCCAAATGAATCTGACCGGCGACTACTACACCAACGCCTCCATCGATACCACCGCAGTCCCGCTCGATGTGTTGCTGGCGACATACGTGACCAGCGTCCCCGAAGGCTTCCACGGCCAGTCCGAATTTCATGCGTCACTGAAGGGCCCGCTTAAGAATAAGTCGCAACTCGAAGCTCACCTGACCATCCCCACATTCAACGCCAGCTATCAGTCGCTGCAGATTGAGGCGGCAAGCCCCATCCGGGCGGATTACTCCCACTCGGTCGTCACGCTACAGCCTTCGGAGATTCGCGGAACGGGCACATCGCTTAAATTCCAAGGTAATTTGCCGCTTGGGGGCGCGACTGCGCCCAACTTGACCGCGCAAGGTTCCGTAGACTTGCGCGTCCTTCGCATCGTTGCGCCCGACCTGCAGAGCTCAGGAATCCTTGCCCTTGATATTCACGCCTCCGGCACAGCCCAGAATCCGGACGTTCAAGGGCAAGTGCATCTGCAAAATGCCGCGATGTCGACTGCGACCGCTCCTCTTGGCGTGGAAAAACTAAACGGAACGCTGGACATTACCAAGGACCGGGTGCAGCTCTCGACGTTGACTGGACAAGTCGGAGGCGGGCAGGTTTCGGTAGGAGGTTCAGTCACTTATCGCCCCAACTTGCAGTTTGACATCGCCCTCCAAGGCTCGTCGGTTCGTCTTCGTTATCCGGATGGTATAAGAACGCTTCTCGACAGCAACCTCGCCTTTAGTGGGACGACCACCGAGTCGACGCTGACCGGCCGCGTGCTGATCGACAGCCTTTCCTTCACTCCGGAATTCGATCTGGCTACGTTCGGTGACGACTTCAGCGGCAACGCCGCAACGCCCGCCCAACCCGGATTCGCGGATACAGTACAACTCGCCATTGGCGTGCAATCGCAAGAAAATCTAAGTGCGACGAGCTCCCAGGTAAGCCTGGAAGGCCGCGTAGATTTGCGAGTGGGCGGGACAGCCGGGAACCCAGTGATCACGGGAAGAACCGACTTGACCGCGGGAGAGCTGTTCTACCGCAACGTGCGCTATCAGCTGGAGCGCGGCGTCATCACCTTTGCCGACCCGAACCAAACCAGTCCGGTGCTCAACGTCTCTGTGTCGACAATCGTCGAGCAATACAACCTGACCCTGAATCTGCGCGGGCCATTCGACAAACTCACAACTTCGTACGTTTCCGATCCCCCACTGGCAACCGCTGACATTATCAACCTGATTGCTCGTGGTAAGACCACACAGGAATCGGCTGCATCCAGCCAGAGCACCGATTCCATGATCGCGTCGCAGGCTGCCAGCCAGTTCAGCAGCAGCGTACAGAAACTCGCCGGGATCTCCAGCTTGCAAATTGATCCCCTGATCGGTGGCAACAACACGAATCCTTCGGCGCGTGTCGCCATCCAGCAGCGGGTGACCAAGAATTTCCTTTTCACATTTTCAACTGACGTGTCGCAGCCTGGAAGCGAGATGGTGCAGGGCGATTACAAGCTCACCAAACGCTGGTCAGTCAGCGTAGCCCGCGACCAGGTCGGGGGAGTCTCCGTAGACGGCAGATTTCACACCAACTTCTGAGACATGGAATGTATTTGAACGAGCGTGGGTTTAGCCTCGCCGCAGTTTTGAAAGGGCGCGGCTTTCAGCCGCGCCGCAAAATATCATACCGTAGATGTCGGCTTTAGCCGCTGAGGACATCCGTAGTTTTCATTGTCAGCAATTTCCTATGCCACAAGGCAGCCGAGCCACAGGTCGGTTGTGTTTATGAGCACACCTCACTTGCAATCAATGGCCGCAGCAGTTCTTGTGCACGTCCATTGAGTGGGAAGGAATCTGTTCGTCGCGTGTCCATTGCTATGGAAGGTAACAAGAAGGCTTCTGGAATTATCGTACAGCTGAGATCCGATATCATCCCTTAGCCAACTTTGGAGCCAAGCCTCTTGAGTCTGGCTCCCGCACAATAGCAGATCCCGTCCTTTTTTCGGCTGAACAGACGTGCGGCTGGCAATTGCGCAATTAACTGATTTCCCAAGATTCCAAGGGCGAGATCTCAAATCGGGCAGATAAACATCGCCGGAAACATACACGACGAGCATCTTCTGGTCTTTTGGCCTACAGCCTAACGTGGCTCCTAGGATAAGCACAGTGGCAAGTAACCGGAACTCCCGTAATTGCCTCGAATT
>WNFI01507916.1_pt1 | contig 27979 bp, 30 predicted proteins | sample 5400471 | NCBI WGS metagenome assembly WNFI01 (sample SAMN13153348, study PRJNA577476) | soil metagenome | isolation source: 100 cm saprolite on Douglas fir-dominated hillslope | place: USA:California | collected 2013-09-17
GCCGTGGTCCATCATGAATTTGGAATGCGCCTCGATCACCGGCACGTACTCTTCCTTGATGTCGTAACGGTTGTATTCGTAATAGACGCTGCGCTTTGCCAGCGCGCTGCCGGGTTCCTTGAGCTGGGCCCAGGCATCGCCCTTGATCTGCGAACCGCCGACGCCGGTGCCGGGCAGCGGTTTGACGATCGCCTGCTCGCCCTGCTGGCGCTGCTGCTGTTCGTCGAGCTGGCGCTTGAGTTCTTCCTGCTCCTTTGCGATCTTGGCCTGCCGGTCGGCATCCTGCGCCTTGGCTGCCTGCTGCCTCTGCGCCTGCTGCTGGTCGAACAGATCGCGCTGTTCGATATCGGCGCTCTTTTGGCCCTGGCTTGCACACCCGGCAAGCAAGAAAATCAGGGACAGGGAAAATAAGCTGGTTCTCATCACTACTCCTTTCGGCGATTATTCGGAAGCGGTCCCCACGCAGGCTCGCGAATATCGCCTGACTGCGCGGTAATTCTTTGCTTGATCCGCCCATCGCTCGACACTGCGGCTAATATACCACGCCCCTTTACCTCGGAAGCGTAGAGGATCATCTTGCCGTTCGGCGCATAGGTCGGCGATTGATCGAATCCACCGGCGGTGAGTATCTGCATCTGGCGCGATTCGATATCCTGGACGGCCACATTGAAATGACCTTCGTTGCGATGGATGAAGATGAAGGATTTTCCGTCCGGGCTGTAGCGCGGCGTGACGTTATAGCTGCCTTCGTAGGTGAGCCGTTCGGCCTCGCCCTGTGCGTCGGCGCGCATGCGGTAGATTTGAGGACTGCCCGCGCGGTCGGAAGTGAACAAGATGTATTTGCCGTCGGGCGAAAAGCTCGGCTCGGTATCGATCGACTGGTTGCTGGTCAGACGATTCAGTCCCGACCCGTCTGCGCCGATGACATAGAGATTGGAAGTGCCGTCCTTGGTCAGCACGATCGCAAGCTTCTTGCTGTCCGGCGTCCATGACGGCGCGGAATTTGAGCCCTCGAAGTTGGCCAGCACCGTGCGCGTGCCGTCCAGCAGGTTGTGCACGAACACGATCGGTTTGCGCCGCTCGAAAGACACGTAGGCGATGCGCGTGCCGTCGGGCGACCACTGCGGCGAGATGATCGGCTCCCGGTGCGCCAGGATGAAATCGGAGTTGAAGCCGTCTGCGTCGGCCACCTGCAGTTCGAAGCGGCTCTCGTTCTTGGTCACATAGCAGATCTTGGTGGCGAACACGCCAGCGTCCCCGGTGAGTTTCTCGTAGATCAGGTCCGCGATCTTGTGCGCCGTCATGCGCAGTTGCGGCACGGTGATGGTGTAGGAGAAACCGAGCAGCTGCGACTGCTTGGCAACGTCCATCAGCCGGAAGCGCACCTCGGCATGCCCGTCGGTCTTTTCCGAGACGCTGCCGATCACCATCGTTTCCGTGCCTTCGTTTTTCCAGTAGCGATAGTTGATCTCGGAAGGTTCGGCCGGCAGGGGCCGCACGCTGCCGATAGAGCCAAGCTTGAACAGGCCGCTTCTCTGCAAGTCGGCCGAAACGATCTGGCCGATGCGCTGCGCGAAGCGATCCTCGCCCGCGAACGGCAGGACGGTGATCGGGATCTGGTTGGCGCCGCCACCGATGATTTCGATGGCAAGAGGCGCCGCCGCGGAACCGGAACACAACGCGCACAGCACCAGGGCGGCGGCAATGCTCCAGGCGAAACTGCGCTGTCCGGGCATGGCGGGCGATATGAAGGATGGATACAGGGGCCGGTTGAAGTTTGACATCGCTCAGTCTTTGGGTCGGAAAACCAGATTGAGTTCCCGGAAGTTTTCCTGGAACAGATCGGTGTCGGCTGGAACCGGCAACGGTTGGGCCGCCGAAATGGCGCGTTCCACAGCCGCATCGTAGGCCGGGTTGCCGCTCGATTTCTTCAGATTTGCACTCAATACCTCTCCTCCGGGTAACAGCACGACATCGAAGCGGGCCTCGGGATTGCCCTCCACGTTCGGCGGCACCACAACGCGGCTCTTGACCTTCGCCTGGATGCGCGCCCTCCAGTCGTCGATCAGTTTTTGCTGCGCGGCACGAGCCGCCGCCTCGGCCTTGCGCTTGGACTCATCCGCCTCACGCTGCTTGCGCACGATTTCCTGCTGCTGGCGCTCGCGTTCAGCTGCGGCCACGCGCTGCTTGCGATCCTCTTCGCGTTTGGCTTCCTCCACGCGACGTTGTTCGTCCAAGCGCTTCTGCTCCTCGGCGCGGTGCACTTCCTCTTCCTTGCGCAGCTTTTCCTGTTCCGCGCGCTTCTGCTCCTCTTCGTCGCGCTTTTGTTCCTCGGCGGCCTTGCGCTGGTCGTCTTCGAGTTTGCGCTTTTCCTGTTCGACCTTCTTCTGCTCTTCCTTGCGCTGTGCGTCGGCTTTCTTCTCGTCCTCGAGCCGCGCGGCTTCTTCTTCCTGCTGCTTGCGCAGTTTTTCCTTGAGTTCGATATCGGCGGCCGACGGTTTCGGCGTTTCCACTTTCGGCACGGGTGGCGGAGGCGGTTCCTTCCTGACCTCGGTCACCGGTTTGGGCGGCGGCACGACGAGCTTGGGTGCAGGCTTGGGCGGCTCCGGCGGCAGCGAAACTTTCTTTGGCGGCTCGGGCAGGTCCTGCCACAGATCGACCACGATCGGGCTCGCGACTTTTTTCTGCCAGCTGATGCCGAACACCAGCAGGCCGAAAAACATCAGGTGCACCACGACTGCAAGGGCGCCAGAGGCGATGCGGCCAGGTTCGTCAACGGAACGCAAGTTCACCCCGACCGCGGCTTTGCGAGCAGTCCGACCCGCTTGACCTGATTCTGCTGCAACAAGTCCATGACCTGGATCACAGCGTCATATTTCACATCCTTGTCCGCGGAAATGACCACTGGCTGACTGGGTTTTTTCGCCTGCTTGCTCCGGATCAGTTTGATCAGTTCGTCGCGATTGACCGGGCGCTCGGCGCCGGAAATGTCGCGATCGATCAGCGACAGCGCGCCGCCGGCGCGGATGGAGATCTCCATCGGCAACGCCGGGGGCGCCGAACTCTTGCCGATGCTGGGAAGATCGATCACACCGGGATTCATGAGCGGCGCCGTGACCATGAAGATCACCAGCAGAACCAGCATCACGTCGATATAAGGCACCACATTGATCTGGTTCATCAGGCGCGGATGGCGTCGGCGGTTCGTCGCCATGACCGGTTCAGCCCGCGTTCACAGCGACATGGCCGGCTGCCGGCCCGGTTGCCGCCTGCGTCGGGGTATTGGCCTGCCGCTGCAGAATATTGGAGAACTCTTCCATGAAACTATCGAAGCGGGTCGACAGGCGTTCGATATGGCGCACGAAATGGTTGAAAGCTATCACCGCCGGAATCGCTGCGAACAGGCCCATGGCCGTGGCGACCAGGGCTTCGGCAATGCCCGGCGCCACATGCGCAAGGGTTGCCTGGCCGACATTGGCCAATCCGCGAAACGCATTCATGATGCCCCACACCGTGCCGAACAGGCCGACGTAGGGGCTGACCGAACCGACCGTGGCCAGGAACGACAGGTGCGCCTCCAGATGATCGAGTTCGCGCTGGTAGGTGGCGCGCATGGCGCGGCGCGTGCCGTCCATGATCATGCCGAGATTGGTTCCGCTTTGTTTGCGCAGTTTCACGAATTCGCGGAATCCGGATTCGAAGATGCGTTCCATGCTGCCGGCGTTGTGACGTGCGCTCGCCGCCGCCTGGTAAAGCGTGCCCAGGTCGGCGCCGCTCCAGAAGCTGCGCTCAAACTGGTCGGTACGCCGTATCGCGTCGCGCACCACGAACATTTTGCGGAAGATGAACCACCACGAAATCATCGAAACGACAAGCAGCAGCGCCAATACCAGCTGCACCAGCACGCTGGCGTTGCCGATCAGACTGATCAGGGACAGGTCTTGGGATACGTTCATGGTTGTATGTTGTCGTTAAAACGCGTTTGGGGTGCCAGCGGGGTCAGCCGGTCCGAATTTTTTCCTTGGTCGTCGGTTTCGCCCCGTCCGCCAATGACGTCCGGATTTCCTCCGGAAACGGCACTGGTTTCAGATCGTCCGCCCCGACGCAGGCAACATTGACGGCGGCGCGCACGAGCGTTTCGCCGTCCCGCCTGACCTCCTGCGAAAACGTCAGCTGGGCGCGGCCCATTTTTTCCACCGCGGCGCTGATCGTCACCAGATCGTCCAGCAAGGCCGGTTTCATATAAGCGATCTCAAGATGCCTGACGATGAATACGAGCCGGAATCGGCCGGCGAGTTCCCGTGCATCGAATCCGCGTGCGCGCATCCACTCCATGCGTGCGCGTTCGAGAAAATCCAGGTACGTCGCGTGGAACACCACCCCTCCGGCATCGGTGTCCTGGTAGTACACGCGCACTGGAATCTCGAAATCGATCTCAATTCTCCCGCCAGAGCTCGCCACTGCCCGAAGGCGAAGGCACGGCCAGGCCGAGATGCCGGTAAGTCAATGCGGTAGCCATGCGCCCGCGCGGGGTGCGCTGCAGGTAGCCCTGTTGGATCAGGAAAGGTTCGAGCACGTCCTCGATGGTGTCGCGCTCCTCGCCGATCGCGGCCGCCAGATTGTCGATGCCGACCGGACCGCCGCCGAATTTTTCCACGACGGCGAGCAGCAGCTTGCGATCCATCACGTCGAGCCCGATCCGGTCCACATCCAGCATCTTCAGGGCGGCATCCGCAATCTCGCGATCGACCCGGCCCTGCGCCTTCACCTGCGCGTAGTCGCGCACGCGGCGCAGCAACCGGTTCGATATGCGCGGCGTGCCGCGCGAGCGCGACGCGATTTCCAGCGCGCCTTCGGGCGAGGTCTCCACGTTCAGGAGCCCGGCCGAGCGCTGCACGATGCGCGTGAGCTCGGCGGCCGAATAGAATTCCAGGCGCGAAACGATGCCGAAGCGGTCGCGCAGGGGATTGGTCAGCATGCCGGCGCGGGTCGTGGCGCCGATCAGCGTGAACGGCGGCAGATCGAGTTTGACCGAACGCGCTGCCGGACCCTCGCCGATCATGATGTCGAGCTGAAAATCTTCCAGCGCGGGATAGAGGATTTCCTCGACGACCGGGGAGAGCCGGTGGATCTCGTCGATGAACAGGACATCGTTGGGTTCGAGGTTGGTGAGCAGCGCGGCAAGATCCCCGGGCCGCTCCAGCACCGGCCCCGAGGTCTGTCGCAGGTTCACGCCCATTTCCCTGGCGATGATGTGGGCCAGCGTGGTTTTCCCCAGCCCGGGCGGCCCGAACAGCAGCACATGGTCGAGGGACTCGCCGCGTTTCCTGGCGGCCTCGATGAAGATCTGCAACTGGCCGCGGATCTTTTCCTGGCCGATGTATTCGTCGAACTGTTTGGGACGCAGAGCCCTCTCGAGCGCTTCCTCCTGCGTCGACTGCGGGTCGGGCGTGATCAGGCGGTCGGTTTCGATCATCCTTCATCGCCGCTGCGAAGATGCGCTTCCGGCATCAACCGCGGCCGCTCTTGAACTCCTGCAACAGGGGCCTGACTTGATCGGCACGGGCATCCACTTCTTTGGGCAGCGCAAGGGCAAGTTCCTCGATGCGGCGGCTTATGATGCCGGTCAGCTTCAGGATCGCGGTCACGAAATATTTCTTGCCCAGCGCCGAATAGGCGAAGCGCTGGCCGTCGGCGTTGGTTGCATCCTGGATGGAGAAGCGCATCTCATCGTCTTCCTTGTTCCAGATATTCTGCATGCGGCTGCGTTCTTCCTGGACGCCGGGGATATCCTTGAGCTTGCCGGAAAACGACAGTGTCGTGATCACGTGCGTCGAAACCGTGTGGTCGACGATCTTCGCCTGCTTGCGGCCGACGTCGGAATGGAAGTGCGTGAGCAGAACATCCAGCTCCTCGGCGGAAAATTCGCGCGCGTCGAGATCCTCCCATTGCGGGCGCAGCCAGCCGAGATTGGTGAAATCGTCCGCGACCTTCGCCATGACCGGCTGCAGCAGTGTTTCCTCGGCGCGCCGCCACTGCGGGTTGCGCGCATTCCAGTCGGGTCCGAGGTTTTCTTCCTTGCCCAGCCGGGCGAGCAGACTGCGAATGGCGACCAGGCTTTCCTGCTTCAGGTAATAGTTGCCGATCGATACCGACGTGGTCAGGTCGTGCAGCTCGATGAGTTGCTCGATTTGCTGCTTCTTGTCGGCGTTCTCGTCAGCGGCGGCCGTTACCGCGGCCGCGCATGCCAGCATAGTCAGGACCACCACAACCCTACGCGCTGCAACCATCATCTTTAACCATCCCGTTGGCTCGACAAGTAACGCTCCGACCGGCCATTCAAAGTCAGCCTGAAAATTTGCCACGGATTATAGCCCAGCACCCCGGGAAATCCTCGCCCCGCGTCAGGGTATATTTGTCGTTCGGCAACGACATGGAAATTACATTGCCGCGCTGGCGCGTCGATCAGGCCTTCGAGAGCAGTTTGAGCGCGTGCCGGATGGCGTCCTGTACCGGTGTTTCCGGCGCCAGGCTGCCGAGCGCGTGCGTCGCCTCCCGGTCGCTGTATCCGAGTGCGAGCAATGCGTTCAGCGCATCGCTCCTGATCGCAGCTTCGCCGCCGGGGATGACCGTGCCGGTGCCGGCGCCGAGCTTGTCGCGCAGCTCCAGCAACAGCCGTTCGGCCGTTTTTTTGCCGATGCCGGGAATCCTGGTGAGCCGCGCGCCGTCGTGCGCCGAGACTGTCTGAAAAAGTTCCGACACCGACATGCCGGACAGCACCGAGAGCGCGGTGCGCGCACCCACGCCACTGATCTTCAGCAATTGACGGAACACCTTGCGTTCCTCGTCGGTGGCAAAGCCGAACAGCAGATGCGCGTCCTCGCGCACGATCAGGTGCGTTTGCAGGGTGACGACCGAGCCGGTGGCGGGCAACAGGAAGAAAGTGCTCATTGGCACGTCGACTTCGTAACCGATGCCGTGCACCTCCACCACGACCGTGGGCGGGCGCTTCTCGATCAAAAGTCCGGTCAGCCGGCCGATCACACCAGTCTCCCGCGCTTCATCCTGAAGCCCCGGGTCTGAAGTTTTCCCATTCCGAGTCCGCCGTGTGCATGGCAGATGGCACAAGCCAGCGCATCGGCGGCATCCGCGCTCGGATCGCCGGGAAGCCGGAGCAGCCGGCGCACCATCTCCTGCACTTGTTCCTTGCGCGCGTGCCCGTTGCCCACCACCGACTGTTTGACCTGCAGAGCGGTATATTCCGACACCGGCAAGGCGCCGAGCACTGCAGCGCAAATAGCCGCGCCACGGGCCTGGCCGAGCAACAGGGTGGATTGGGGATTGACGTTCACGAACACTTTCTCGACGGCAACCTGATGCGGTTTGATTTCCGCGATCACCTGCGAAAGCCCTTCGAGAATGGTGCGGATGCGCTCCGGCAGTTCCCCTTTTTCCGAAGTACGGATGCGGCCGCTGGTGATATAAGTGAGCTTCTGGCCGCAAATGTCCAGTACGCCAAACCCTGTCACTCTCAAGCCCGGGTCGATGCCTAGAATTCTGATGACGGGTAAGGCGTGAGGCGCAAGGCGTGAGGCGGAAACGGCCATGCTCTCTTTCAGCAAGAGCGTGGACCGTAGACCACGACCGGCTCCCGCGCCTCCTTTGTCATGCCTCACCGTCCATTACCGCACTGGTATAGACCTCCTGAACATCGTCGAGAGCTTCCAGCGCGTCGATTAATTTTTGCATTTTTGCGGCGTCCTCGCCGGTCAGTGCAATTTCCGTCGTCGGCTTCATGGTGACTTCCGCGAGTTCCGCCCCGAGCCCGGATTTCTGGAGTTTGTCCTTGACCGCAAGAAAGTCATGCGGCGTGGTGATGACCTCGATGCTGCCGTCCTCGTTGGCGATGACATCCTCGGCGCCGGCTTCCAGCGCCGCCTCCATGACTTTGTCTTCGCTGGTGCCCGGCGCGAACAGGAGTTGGCCGCAATGCCGGAACAGGAAAGCAACCGAACCTTCGCTGCCTAGATTGCCGCCGTGCTTGGCCAGGGCGTGCCGCACCTCGGCAACCGTACGCACACGATTGTCCGTCATGCAATCGACGATGACCGCAGCCCCGCCGATACCGTATCCCTCGTAACGGATTTCCTCGTAACTCACACCCTCCAGCTCGCCGCTGCCGCGCTTGGTGGCACGTTCGACGGTGTCCTTGGGCATGTTGTTCGCATAGGCTTTGTCCACCGCGAGGCGCAAGCGCGGGTTGGCCGTGATGTCGGAACCGCCGAGCCGCGAAGCAACGGTGATTTCCTTGATCAGCCGGGTAAAGATTTTGCCGCGCTTGGCGTCCTGGCGCCCCTTGCGGTGCTGGATGTTCGCCCATTTGCTGTGACCTGCCATACCTTCCTCTGGGTTGACAGCCGACTATCGTCCCGATCAGGTCGATCATTCTAGGCGGCTGATATAATTATTAAAAATCTTACCATACGGTCTGCCACCGACAGCACTCAATTGCCTATGACGTCCCCCCTGCCGATCGCGAAATCCTCGCACGAGCTCTGCCTGCTGCCCGGCTTGGCGAACCGTCACGGATTGATCACCGGCGCGACCGGCACCGGCAAGACCGTCACGCTGCAAACCATGGCAGAAGCCTTCAGTTCGATCGGTGTGCCGGTGTTCATGGCCGACGTCAAAGGCGATCTCGCCGGCCTGTCGCAGGCCGGCTCGATGAATCCCAGGCTCAAGGAACGCGTCGACAAACTGGTCCCGGGTGACTTCGCGTTTGCGGGCTGCCCGACGGTGTTCTGGGACGTATACGGCGCACTCGGCCATCCGGTGCGGGCCACGGTGTCGGAGATGGGGCCGTTGCTGCTGGCGCGCCTGTTGGACCTGAACGACACGCAAAGCGGCGTGCTGACGCTGGTGTTCAAGATTGCGGACGATAAAGGCCTGCTGCTGCTCGATCTGAAGGACTTGCGTGCGATGGTGCAGCACGTCGGTGAAAACGCCCGGCAATTCACGACCGAGTACGGCAACGTTTCCGCCGCGAGCATCGGCGCGATCCAGCGCGGTCTGCTCGCCATCGACCAGCAGGGCGGCGATCATTTCTTCGGCGAGCCGGCGCTCAATATCGCCGATCTGATGCAGACCGATGACAAGGGCCGTGGCGTGGTCAACATTCTCGCCGCCGACAAGCTGATGAACGCGCCCAAGGCCTACGCCACGTTGCTGTTGTGGCTGCTGTCGGAACTGTTCGAGGAACTGCCCGAGGTCGGCGATCCGGAAAAACCGAAGCTGGTATTCTTCTTCGACGAAGCGCACCTGCTGTTCAACGATGCGCCGCCGGCGCTGCTGGACAAGATCGAACAGGTGGTACGGCTGATCCGATCCAAGGGCGTCGGCGTCTATTTCGTGACACAAAATCCGCTCGACGTGCCGGACGCGGTGCTCGGACAACTGGGAAACCGCGTGCAGCATGCGCTGCGCGCCTTTACCCCGCGCGACCAGAAGGCGGTGAAAACCGCGGCAACAACGCTACGTGCGAATCCCGATCTCGACGTCGAGAAGGCCATTACCGAACTGGGTGTAGGCGAAGCGCTGGTGTCGTTTCTCGACGAGAAGGGCCGCCCGACCATGGTCGAACGCGCGTTCGTGCTGCCACCCCACAGCCGCATCGGTCCGATCACGACGGACGAGCGTACGGCGTCGATCAAGCGCTCGCGGGTGGCCGGCAACTACGAACAACTGGTCGATCGCGAATCCGCATACGAAGTGCTCAAGGCCCGTCGCGAGCAAAATGCAACGGCGGCTCAGCCGTCCCAGGCGCCCAGACCGGCCCCGGCCGCCGCGACCGGCTCTGTGTTCGGCGATGTGCTGGGCAGCGTATTTGGCGGAGGAAGTTCGCACCGTCAATCGGCCGGTGAAGCGATGGTGAAGAACGCAGCGCGTGCGGTCGGCTCGGAAGTGGGGCGGCAGATTATCCGTGGCGTGTTGGGCTCGATCCTCGGCGGCACCGGCCGCCGCCGCTGACGCCGCCGTCGATCAGACGCGATGCCGGCCCGAGCTTCGGCCGTACGCGCCCGCTCTTCCCTTGCCGGCACCCTATGCGTACTCCTGGCCGCGATCGGCTTTTCCGCCAAGGCGATCCTGATCAAGCTCGCCTATGCCTATCCGGTCGATGCCGCCAGCTTGCTGACCCTGCGCCTGTTGTTCTCGGCGCCATTCTTCGTGCTCATGGCACTGTGGTCAAAACGCGCAGCGGCCCCGCTTTCGCGCAAGCAATGGCTGTGGGTGGTCGCGCTGGGTTTCAGCGGCTATTACCTGGCGAGTTATCTGGATTTTATCGGCCTGACCTATATCACCGCGGGACTGGAGCGCCTGATCCTGTTCCTGCATCCGACCATCGTGGTGCTAATATCCGCGTGGTGGCTGAAGAAGCCGATTCGTTCGCACCATTTCATCGCTCTCGCGCTGTGCTACGGCGGCATCGCACTGGTGTTTACCGAAAACCTGAGCTTCGGCGGCCACGCGCACGAAGTTGCCCTGGGCGGCGCACTGGTGTTTGCCAGCGGCGTGGTCTACGCGTTTTATCTGATCGGCGCCGGAGAGATCGTGGGCATAATCGGCGCAATGCGCTTCACCGCGTATGCGATGCTGGTGGCGTGCGTGGCGTGCACGCTACAGTTCCTGGTTACGCATGAGGCCCGCGCGCTGGTCTTGCCCGCGCAGGTCTATTGGCTGGCCTTCGCAATGGCGATCATTTCCACTGTAATTCCGGCATGGTTGATGGCGGAAGGAATCCGCCTGACCGGCGCCAATCATGCGGCGATGGTGGGATCGGTCGGGCCGGTGGCGACGATATTCTTCGGCTACTGGTTTCTGGGCGAGCCGGTCACCCTAATTCAGATTACCGGCGCCGCCCTGGTGCTGGCGGGGGTCGCGCTGGTCAGCGCAAGACGGATAGAGCGCCCCGAAAGATAAACCGCTTCTCGCGGGACGCCATACTTCAGAAATGGAGGAGCAGCGACAGCGTTCCGGCGTTGACGTTGAACAGCTCGCTGCTGAGCGGATCGGGCATCTTGTAGTGTTCCCATTCCGCCCGCACCGTGAAGGTAGGATTGTAGTTGTAATCGATACCGGCACCGAACTTCTCGCGCACTTTGTTTTCGGTTTTGTCGTTGCTAGACACGATAAACGTGACCGGCGCACCATTGAAATCCGCGTGCACGCTGTTATAGCTGACGCCGAGGCGGCCGATGAAGGACCATTTCTCGTTCACCGGAAGCAAGCCCACGGCGTCGATGAACGCGGCGCTCATCTTATAGTCCAGGTGGAACCGGCCGACCGAATTCAGGCCGCTGCGAAAATCCATGTTTACCGAGGATTTGCCCAGAGACGCATAACCGCCCTCGACTGCAAAATAAGGATTGAAACTGTACCCAACGAAGACCTTCGCTGCGCCTGAACGCTTGTCCTTGTCGATTACGCTGAAACTGGCGCCGTTCGCGGCGGAGAGGGTGGAGTTGATGCTGTTGATCGTCTGCTCCGGAATGCTGGCATCGGCCTGGCCGACACCGGCTCCGATATACCAAGGAGAGGCCGGACCGCCCGACTTGGCACTGGAGTAATCTTGTGCAGTCGCGCCTTGCGCACCACCGGCGAGTGCCAGCGAAATCAAACTTGCCACAGCATACTTGTTCACACGAGCCTCCTCTCGGGTTAGATACATCGAGCTGGTCATTTGTACCCGAATGTCTCCGATATGTAAATCATGGATCGCTGAGGCCGGTGCAATGAACCTTCGGCAACAACTGGGGCTCGGGTCAGATATTGAAGCGGAAGTGCATCACGTCGCCATCCCTGACGATGTACTCCTTGCCTTCGAGACGCATTTTTCCGGCTTCCTTTGCGCCCTGTTCACCCTTGTGGGCGATATAGTCATCGAACGCGATGACCTCGGCCCGGATGAAGCCCTTCTCGAAATCGGTGTGAATTACCGCGGCGGCCTGGGGCGCCGTATCACCCAGATGTATGGTCCACGCCCGCACTTCCTTCTCGCCGGCAGTGAAGTAAGTCTGCAATCCTAGCAATTCATAGCCAGCCCGGATCAGCCGGTTCAGCCCGGCTTCCTGCAGACCCATGTCGGCTAGGAACACGCGCTTGTCCTCATCGGTCAAGTCGGCGATCTCGGCTTCCATCCGCGCACAGAATACCACCACCGGCGCGCTTTCCTTCGCGGCTTTTTCGTGGACCTTGTGCAGCAGCGGGTTGTCGTCGCCGAATCCGTGCTCGTCGACGTTGGCGGCGTACAGCGTCGGCTTTGCCGTGATCAGGCACAGCGGATTGATGGCCGCCTGCTCTTCCCTGGAAAGGTCGAGCGCGCGTACGGGTTTGGCCTGATCGAGTTGCGCCTGCACTTTATCCAGCACCGCAACCAGCAGCTTCGCGGCCTTGTCGCCGGACTGCGCCAGCTTGCGGTTACGCGCCAGCGTCTTGTCGACCGTGGCAAGATCGGCCAGCGCCAGCTCCGTTTCGATGGTCTCGATGTCCGACAGCGGATCGACTTTGCCGGTCACGTGCAGGATGTTGTCGTCAACGAAACAGCGCACGACGTGAACGATGGCGTCGGTCTCGCGGATGTTCGCCAGGAACTGGTTGCCGAGGCCTTCGCCTTTCGACGCGCCCGCGACCAGTCCGGCAATGTCCACGAATTCGACGATCGCGGAAATGACTTTCTGCGGTTTTGCGATGGTTGCGAGTTTCGCCAGACGCGGGTCGGGGACCTCGACGATGCCGATATTCGGTTCGATAGTGCAAAATGGATAATTCTCTGCCGCGATGCCGGCCTTGGTCAAAGCATTGAACAGAGTCGACTTGCCAACGTTCGGCAACCCGACGATTCCACATTTCAGTGACATGTGATGGGTGACATGTGATTGGTGATTAGTGACTGGATTTTGCCGATCACCAATCGCGAGTTACCGGTTACGGTTTCGTATGCAGCTTCAGCATCGCCGCTTCGCTCTTGCCATCCAGCAGGAGCGGCCAGGTATCGAGGCTGCGCTCGATGGCATCGTCGATCAGCGGCAGCTCTTCCTCGCGCGGCGCGTTGAGCACGAAATTCACCATCTGATCGCGGTCCGCGGGCCGGCCGATGCCGATCCGAAGGCGCCAGTAATCCGGGCCCAGGTGCGCGGTGATGTCCTTCAGGCCGTTGTGGCCCGCCGAACCGCCCCCTTTTTTGAGCCTGACCTCTCCGGGCGGCAAATCGAGTTCATCGTGCACGACCAGCATGTCTCCTGACGCGATCTTGTAGAACTGCGTCAGTGCCTGCACCGCGCGGCCGCTGACATTCATGAACGTGGTGGGCTTGAGCAGCCAGCATTCCCTGCCGCCGTCGACCAGCTTTCCGGCATAGCCGTTGAACCGCGCTTCCGGGCGCAGGCGGGCGCCGGCCCGCGCAGCAAGCCGGTCCACCCACCAGAATCCGGCGTTGTGGCGCGTGGCCTCATGCTCCCGGCCGGGGTTACCCAATCCTACGACGAGCTTCATTTCGATCGCGCGACGTTAAATCAACAGCTGCGTTGAAAACAAACCGGCCTGCCGGACAGGCAACGCTGACGGCAGGCCGGGGGTTCGAACTGCGAAAAATTTACTTCTTGCCGCCTTCTTTCTTTTCGGGCTCCTTCTTCTTCTCCGGCTCCTTCTTGGCATCCGCGCCGGCGGCACCAGCAGCGGGTGCAGCGCCGGCAGCCGGAGCTGCGCCTTCCACTGCCGCGCCTTCCGCCGCCACTGCTGCGACTTCGGGTTCCGGTTCGGCGATCACACGCGGGATCTGCACGGTCGCCACCACGGCATTGTCGCCGCGGGTCAGCTGCACCGATTCCACACCCTTCGGGATCTTCAGGTCGGCCAGATGCACGGCCGCGCCGATTTCGAGGGTCTGCAGATCGACCTCGATGAATTCCGGCAGATCATCCGGCAAGCAGGTGATGTCCATTTCGTTCATGACATGGCTGACGATTCCGCCGCCCGTTTTGACGCCCGGGGCGATGTCCGCATTGATGAAGTGCAACGGCACTTTCATGTGGATCTTCTTGTTGGCCGACACGCGCTGGAAGTCAACATGCAGGATCAATTGCTTCCACGGGTGCATCTGCACGTCGCGCAACAGCACGCGCTCTTTCTTGCCGTCGACGGTCATGTTCAGGATGGAAGCGTGAAAGGCTTCCTGCTTGAGCTGGTGAAACAGCCCGTTATGGTCGAACTCCACGGTCTGCGCGGCCTGTTCTCCGCCATAGATGATTCCCGGCACTTTGCCCGTCCCGCGCAGGCGGCGGCTCGCACCCGTTCCCTGCAGCGAGCGGGACATCGCATTGACTTCTATCGTTGCCATGTGGCTCTCCTAAATTTAAGGCGGCGACCGCGACCAGACGCCCCCTGTTTCAAAAGGGACGGCATCGCTGCCATCCCGCCGTAAAATCGTTCGAACGAAAAACTATTCCATAAACAACGAGGAAACCGAATCCTCGTTGCTGATGCGCAGCATCGTTTCGGCCAGCAATGCAGCGATGCTCAACTGGCGGATGCGCTTGCAGCGTTTCGCTTCTTCGCGCAGCGGGATCGTATCCGTCACCACCAGTTCATCGAGCACCGAGTTCTCGATGCGCTCGATGGCCTTGCCCGACAGCACCGGGTGCGTACAGTAGGCCAGCACTGTCTCCGCGCCCTTTTCCTTCAATGCCAGTGCCGCTTCGCACAGCGTATTAGCCGTATCGACCATGTCGTCCATGATCACGCAGGTACGGCCGCCGACATCGCCGATGATGTTCATCACCGTAGCCACGTTCGGCCGCGGACGGCGCTTGTCGATGATCGCCAGATCGGACTCGAGGCGCTTGGCCAGGGCCCGCGCCCGCACCACGCCGCCGACGTCGGGTGAAACCACCACCAGATCCTGGTGCCCCAGTTTCCAGATATCCCCCAGCAGGATCGGCGCCGAATAGACGTTATCCACTGGAATGTCGAAAAAGCCCTGAATCTGGTCGGCATGCAGATCCATGGTCAGCAGGCGATCCACGCCCGCCACCACCATCATGTTCGCAACCACCTTGGCGCTGATCGCCACGCGTGCCGAGCGCGGCCGCCGGTCCTGTCGCGCGTAGCCCAGATAAGGCACCGCAGCGGTGATTCGCCCCGCCGAAGAGCGCTTCAGTGCATCGGCCATCAGCAGGACTTCCATCAGGTTGTCGTTGGTCGGCATGCAGGTCGACTGCAGGATAAAGACATCCTTGCCGCGCACATTTTCCAGCAACTCGACCATCACCTCGCCGTCGCTGAAGCGCCCGACTGTGGCGCGTCCAAGCGGAATGTTGAGGTGTTTGACGACGTCCTCGGCAAGCCTCGGATGCGCGTTGCCGGTAAACACCATCAAGCTGTCATAAGCCATTTCTGGACACTCGATACTGGAGACAGGGGGTTAAAAAAACCGACCGACACCGGCCAAAAAACAAATTGAGCCGCGCATACTGGCGGCTCGCCTTTACTAGTCCCTGGTTCCAAGTGACTAGTCTCCAGACTGGCTGGGGAGGTAGGGATCGAACCTACGAATGCCGGAATCAAAATCCGGTGCCTTACCACTTGGCGACTCCCCAAAAAACTCCCCAAAAAATCTAGTCGTCCTCCGACCACAGAGGATGCCGGTCCAGGCCACGCGCCACGAAGCCACGCATGTCCGCCGGCAAGTCCGACAGGGTCTGGCGCGCGTGACGTTCGCTGTCAAATGCGCAAAAAACACACGCCCCGGATCCGGTCATGCGGGCATCGCCGTATCGGCGCAACCATTCAAGATGACGGGCCACCTGCGGGTAACGCCGGCACACCACCGGCTCAAGATCGTTACGGCCCTGGCCGACTGAAAAGGCCGCTATTGTGATTGCATTCGTAGTACGTGTCAATTCAACAGCGGAGAAGATTTCCGCAGTGGAAACAGCCAGTTCGGGCACGAGAATCAAATACCAGGCGGGGGGCAGAGAGAGGGCCTGCAAGCACTCGCCGACGCCTTCGGCAAAAGCGTTTTGGCCGAATACGAACACCGGCACGTCGGCGCCCAGTCCGAGTGCGAGTTGCTGCAACCGCGCACGAGGCAGTCCGGTACCCCACAGCCGATTCAGCGCAATGAGCGTCGTCGCCGCGTCGGAACTGCCCCCGCCAAGTCCACCGCCCATGGGCAAACGCTTGATGAGGCCGATGTCTGCGCCGTCGCCGCAGCCAGTCGCCTGCTGAAGCGCGCGGGCGGCTCGCACGCTCAAGTCCTGCTCCTCGGAAACACCTTCCAACGCATTGGTGCGACGGATTGCGCCGTCGGCGCGAACTGCAAAGGAGAGCTCGTCGCCATAGTCGATGAAACGGAACGCGGTCTGCAGCAGGTGATAGCCGTCATGCCGGCGGCCGACGACATGCAAAAACAGGTTGAGTTTGGCCGGGGCTGGAAATACGCCTGTAACGCTCGTCACTCGGGCAACTCCCAATGTTCGACGATCAAGCGCAGATTGAGCCGGTCATAGGCAAGCGTCAGGCGCGCGGGCAGCGCGCTGGCGCCAAAATATTCGAGAAAGACGATGCGCCAACCGTTCTGCATGATGCTCTTCAGGCGTTGCCTGTCGTCGCTATCCTGCGCCTGGACGGGCAATGCCGGATCGGCGCGGCCGATGACCCAATAACGCAGCCCGGCGAGCGGCAGATCCCAGCCGAGAACTTCGCGCGTCAACGACTGCGCGTCGTTCGATCGATAGATTTTCTTGTCTGCGGTGACCAGCGTGGCGCCCGAGGCATCCGTTTCGATTTCGCCGACCACGGTGCCGAGCGGGGATAACAGCCTGAGCGAATCGCGCGTGGCCGAATGGCGCCAACGCAGACTGGCGGTGTAGCCTCGATCGTCGAGTTTGACGGCGATCCTCCCGTTCAGGGAGAACGCGCCGATCGAGGCATTGGACGCGGGCAGACGCTGCGGCGGCCCGGTCGATGCGCATCCCGCCAATGCCGCGATGACACCGCATAGTAAGAGCACACCCGGCCGAAGTTGCATTTCCCGGCCTAGCGCAGGTATTTCTTGATGACCTTCTGCAGCTCGTCGTTTTCCGGATTGTCACGCAGCGCATCGCGCCAGACTTTTTCCGCACCGGGCTTGTCGCCCTTGGCCCACATGACTTCACCGAGGTGGGCGGCGATCTCCGGGTCCGGGCGTTGCTGGAAAGCGCGTTCCAGGTATTGCAGGCCCTGCGCAAAGTGGCCCAGCCGGTATTCCACCCAGCCCATGCTGTCGAGAATGAACGGGTCTTCCGGCGCCAACTTCAGCGCCTTCTCGATGTAATCGCGCGCCTCGGTCAGCCGGTCTGTGCGATCGGCGAGGGTGTAGCCCAGCGCGTTGTAAGCCTGTGCGTGGTCGGGCTTGAGGACGATCAACCGACGCAGGTTGGTCTCCGCGATATCGATGCGGTCGATTTTCTCTGCGGCAAGGGCGACGTCGTAGAGCAACTCGGGCTGGTCGGGCTGCACGTCAAGCGCCTTGCGCAGAATGTCGAAAGATTCCTGATAATCCTTCGCTTCCCTCATCATCTGCGCCTCGGACTGCAGGATCTGCACGCGCTGGGCATCGTTTTGCGGGGCAAGGTTCTGCAGATGCTCGCGCGCCTCGGCGAGCTTTCCCTGCTTGGCGAGCATGAACGCATAACGCGCATTGGCGAGTACGAATTGTTCGCCGTCTTCGACCGACAAGTACCATTTGGCCGCCTCGTCGTAACGCTTGCGCTCCTCATTGATCTGGCCGAGATGGAAGCGCACGGCGTCCGGATCCTTGTAGTCCATCTCCAGCACGCGCTTCAACTGGACCTCCGCGACATCGAAGTCGTTCATCTGCACCGAGAGCAACGCCACGGTCACGGCAATATCGCCGTTACGCGGGTTGTCGTCGAGCAATCGCTGGAATTCGGCGCGCGCCTCCGGAAATTTCTTGTCGTTGATCAGCTGGCGGGCGTAACCGAGCCGCACTTCCTGCGCCTTCGGGTTGGCGTCAAGGAAAGACTTCAGGTAGTCGAGGGCCTTGACGCGCGACTCGCGATTAATGAGCTGCGCCTGGAACAGCGCGCCAGCTTCCCAGTCCGGTCGCAGACGCATCGCTTCGCGGATTTCCACCAGCGCCGCATCGTATTTGTTGGCCGCCAGTGACGCTTCAGCCACGGCAAGGTGCGCCTCCGGCCGCTCGCGATAAGGCTTGGTCAATTCCTTGAGCAGCACCAGTACCGCGTTCTTGTCGGCATGCTTGGCCAGCAGCGGATACAGTTGGGCCAGCGACTGGCCGATATTGTCGGCGTCCGCGGCAAGCATTTCCTGCAGCAACGGTTTCGCGGCTTGCAGGTCGTTGCTGTTGACGAACAGCGCCGCCAGTGTCTGCCGCGCGGCGGCCGAATCCTTTTCGGTGGCCATCCACAGCTTGGCTGCTTCCACGGCAATGTCGGTATAGCGGCCGTAAAGCGCAACCTCGGTTGCCCGCCGCGCGATGCGGGGATCACGCGTCGTCTTGGCCATGTCCAGATAGGCCTGCGCAGCGATCTGGTAGTTGCCGCGCTGGCCGGCAATTTCCGCAAGCAGAAACTTATACAGCAAGTCCGAATCCAAGCTGCGGTCGGGCAAGTCCGCGCGGGCCAACGATTTCGTGCCGAAGACCTCGCGGGCGCGTTCTTCGAAATTTTCAGTATCGGCTTGCGCGGACAAGCCCGCGCCGGCGACGCGACTGGCGCCATCGGCAGGGCCGGGACGGCCGCCGGGGACTGCGCAGGCGCCCAGCACCAGGCAGAGCGCGATGACGGGAGTAGCGAGAATTGGCGGGATACCGGGCATGGATGTGCGGAGGTTGTGGGGGCGCAGGAACGCTCGAGTCCCCGTTAGAGGTTCCGATCCTGCGCGAAGTTCTTCAATACGGCGGACAGTTTAGGTATATTTGGCGCCCATCACAAGTGATCCCGAATCCCAAGCGCCGGACTCTGCACCGGCGTAATCCGGCAGATCGAGGCGTCCGGACAACGGGTCGCAAAATCGACGGCAGAAACCCAACATTTCGACTAACAAGGCGAGAGCATGACCACCATGGCGAGCTCAGTATCGACCGTTTCCGCGCGCGCATTATCGCGGTCATATGGCAACAATCGCGCGGTGCGCGACGTTTCATTGGAACTCAGGCGCGGGGAAGTCCTGGGGCTACTCGGCCCCAACGGCGCCGGCAAGACCACCACCATGCAGATGCTTACTGGCAACCTTGCGCCCACCGGCGGCGAGGTAGACATCTGCGGTATTGACCTGATCGAGCGGCCGACCCAGGCAAAGTCGCGCATCGGTTACCTCCCCGAAGTTCCACCGCTGTACAGGGAGCTCAAGGTCGACGAGTACCTGCGCCTGGCCGGGCGCCTGCACAAAGTCAAAAAGGACGCGCTCGCCCAATCCGTGCAACGCGCCAAGAGCCGTTGCGGTCTCTCCGACATGGGAAGCAGACTGATCGGTGCGCTCTCCAAGGGCTATCAGCAGCGCGTCGGTATCGCGCAGGCCATCATCCATGAACCTGATGTGATCATCCTCGATGAACCCACCGTCGGCCTCGATCCCAACCAGATACGCGAGATCCGCTCCCTGATCAAGGACCTGGGCCGCGATCACAGCCTGATCCTGTCGACGCACATTCTTCCGGAAGTCGAAGCGATTTGCGATCGCGTGCAGATCCTGCACCGGGGTGAAGTCGTGTTCAATGACACCATTGCCGGACTCAAACAGTTTCGCGGTGGCCATGCTCTGCAGCTTGGCTTGCGCAACCCGCCGTCTCCCGACGATATCGGACGCGTTGCCGGAGGGGCCTCGGTCGATGCCGTCAGCGCCAATCTGTTTCGCGTACATCCGCACAACGATAGCGATCCCACCGACCTGCTGGTGCGCGCGTCGGTCGAGCGTGATTGGGGATTGTTTCAACTGCAGCCGGCACAGGCCAGCCTGGAGGAAGTATTCGTGCAACTGACGCATCAAGAAGAAGGACAGGAAGAGCAAGAAACGGGAGGGAAGTCAGCATGATTAGCACCATCATCTCCAAGGAATTGCGCACGTTGTTCGCTTCGCCGCTGGCGTGGGTGGTGCTGGCTTTCCTGCAGATCATCCTCGCCTGGATTTTCCTGACCCGCGTCGACTATTTCCTGACCATCCAGGGACAACTGGCGCGTGTTCCCAACGCCCCCGGCCTGACCGAGATTGTCGTCGTGCCGATGTTCGGCATCGCGTCGATCGTGCTGCTGATGTCCGTGCCGCTGCTGACCATGCGACTGATTGCCGAGGAACGCCGCAACAAGACCATGACCATGCTCATCTCGGCGCCGGTGTCGATGACACAGATCGTGCTCGGCAAATTTTTTGCGACGGGCATTTTCCTCGCGATGGTCGGCGGGCTCATCGCATTGATGGCGCTGTCGCTTTTGATGGGCGGCAAGCTCGACTACGGCCTGCTCGTCGCGAACTTGCTCGGCTTGCTGCTGCTGACCGGCAGTTTTGCCGCCATCGGCCTGTTCGTGTCGTGCCTGACCACGCACCCGGTGGTAGCCGCCATTGGCGCGCTCGCGGCTTTTCTGGTGTTGTGGCTGATCAATATCGCCGCATCCGACCCGGGCAGCCCCGTGCATCTGTTCTCGCTGCTCAAGCATTTCGAAGGCTTCATGAACGGGGCCATCGCGGTCACCGATCTGATCTATTTTGCCTTGCTCACGGCAGTGTTCCTCATTCTTTCGATCCGGCGCCTCGACGCCGACCGGTTACGCACATGAAACTGAATCGCAAACTCAGACTGCAGTTGCTGCTACAAAACGGCTTGTTTGTCATTCTGCTGGTCGGCTTCGCCATGGCGATCGTCTGGGTCACCAAAGACGTCAAGACGCAATGGGATATGACCCAGGGCCAACGCAATACGTTGTCGCAGGCCTCGCTTGACGTGCTCAAACAGGTTACCGGGCCGGTCAAGGTGACGGCCTACGCGACCGCGCAGGATGCCGAAGGCGACGCCCGCAAGACGGTGGAAACCTTTCTCGGCCGCTATCAGCGTGCCAAGAAGGATTTTCTGCTGACGTTCGTCGATCCGCGCGAGCAACCGCAGCAAGCGCAGGCTGCCGGCGTGCGCGCAAACGGTGAACTCGTAATCGAGTACAACGGCCGCAGCGAGCATCTGACCAGTCTGACCGAGCAGGACCTCACCAATCTGCTGCTCAGGCTGGTACGCTCGGCGCAGCGCCAGGTGACCTACCTGGACGGTCACGGCGAGCGCAAGCTCGACGGCCGCGCCAACCACGACCTTGGCGATTTCGGCGCCCAGCTGGCCGTCAAGGGATTCAAGACGGCGGCGCTGAACCTGGCTGTGGCCCAGGAGGTGCCGGACAACGTCGCCGTGCTGGTCGTCGCCGGGCCGCGCGTCGATCTGCTTCCCGGAGAAGTCATAAAGGTCAAGCGCTGGATCGAGAAAGGCGGCAACTTGTTGTGGCTGATCGACAACGATTCGCTGCATGGCATGCAGGGCCTCGCCGACGAACTGGGACTGAGTCTTATGTCCGGCACGGTCATCGATCCGCGCGCCGGGGGCCTCAAACTCCCGCCGACCTTCGCGCTCGCGACCGCCTACGGCCAGCACCGCATCACCGAAGGATCGACCGTCACCAGCGTGTTTCCGTACGCGCGCCGGATCGCAGCCAGCGAGGGAACGAAATGGCGCTTTACGCCGCTGGTCGAGGTCGCGCAGGACGGTTGGCTCGAAACCGGCGGCATCGACAACAATGTCGCCTTCGACCGCAACAAGGATGTGCGCGGACCGATCGTCGTGGCGGCAGCGCTGGAGCGCAGCGTCGGCGATCGCAAGCAGCGCATCGTGGTCACCGGAAGCGGGCATTTTCTTGCCAATCAGTTCATCGGCACATTGGGTAACCTCGATCTCGGCGTGAACATGATCAACTGGCTGGCGGGGGACGAGGCGCTGATCACGGTGCAGCCGCGCACCCGCTCGGATCTCACACTTGAACTCACGCGTTCCGGGCTGGCGCTCATAGGCTTCGGTTTTCTGCTCGTGCTGCCGCTCACATTTCTGATCGCCGGTGGCGCAATCTGGTGGCGGCGACGCAAGGCATGAAGTCCAAGATTCTGCTCAACCTGGCGCTGATAGCGGCGCTGGTCGCCCTTTCGCTCTATGCCTATTTCAAACCCTGGCAGGACGCCGTCCCGGCGATCAAACTCACGCAGCTCAAGCGCGATGATGTGACCCGCATCACGGTCGAGCCGCGCGGCGCAGTGGCCATCAAATTGGAAAAACGCGCTGGCGCCTGGCGGATCGTCGCGCCGCTCAACGCGCAGGCCGAAGTCACCCAGGTGGACCGCCTGGTCGACATCGTCAATGCCAACGCCAAGCAAAAACTTGCCAATCCCGATCTGGCCCAGCTCGATCTGAATCCGCCGCTGGTGCGCGTGACTTTGAACGACCAGGCATTCGCGTTCGGCCGCGTGAACGACATTACCTACGAACAATACGTGGCTGCGGCAGGCGGCGTCTATCTGGTGCCGCCGCTCTATGGTTATGGCATTCCAACCGACGCGGCCAAAATGCTGAGCCGGCGTCTGCTCGACGCAGGTGAGGTGCCGGTGGCATTCGACTTCGGCCGCTACCGGATCATCCGCGACGACAAGGGCACCTGGACAGCCGAAGGTGAATTTGCCATGGCGAAGGACGGCGCGTTGTCGCAGGACGATTTCAATCGCTGGGCCGATGAATGGCATTACACGTCGGCTCTCAGCGTGGAACCGGACAAAAGCAGCCGCGCACACGAACAGATCGCAGTTCGCTTCAAAGATGGCAAGGCGGTAATCATGCGTATTGTGCAGAAGGAACCGGACTTCCAGCTGGTGCGCAGCGACAACGCTATGCGCTATCACTTCGGCGTCGAAGTCGGACGTCGCCTGGTCGATCCGCGCGTGGTCGCGAAAAAATAGTGGGAGGGGCCGTGCCGGAACTGCCTGAGGTCGAAACTACCCGCCGAGGACTTGCGCCTCACATGCAGGGCCAGCGCGTGGAAGCCGTGATCGTGCGCAATCGTAGGCTGCGCTGGCCGGTACCGCGGGATCTCGCCCGGCGCGTATCGGGGTGCACGGTGCGCGCCGTCGAGCGGCGCGGAAAATATCTTCTGATCGATTGCGGCACGGGCTGGATCATCCTGCATCTGGGGATGTCCGGCAGCCTGCAAGTGGTGCCCGGGTCCGTGCCGGCCGGCCGGCACGATCATATTGATCTGGTGCTCGCGTCGGGTATGGTCGCCAGGCTCACCGATCCGCGTCGTTTCGGCGCGGTACTTTGGGAGCCTAACGATCCGCTGCGCCATCCGCTGCTGGCGCGCCTGGCCCCCGAACCATTGGGGACCGAATTCAATGCGGCCTGGCTCCATGCCCATATCCGTGGCCGGCGCGCAGCCATCAAGACCATTGTGATGGACAGCCATATAGTTGTCGGCGTGGGCAATATTTACGCAAGTGAGTCGCTCTTCCACGCCGGAATTCACCCCGGTCTCGCCGCCGGTCGGGTTTCCTTGCTGCGCTGCAATAGACTGGTGGTCGCCATCCGGCAAACCCTGGCTGCCGCCATCGAGGCCGGTGGCAGCACCTTGCGCGACTACGTCGGCGCGGAAGGCCGCCCTGGTTACTTTCAGCAGACGTATTTCGTCTATGGCCGCCAAGGTGAGCCATGCCGGGTCTGCGCCACGACGGTCAAGGGCTACCGTCAGGGCCAGCGCTCGACATTCTTCTGCCCGGTCTGCCAGCGCCGCTGAAGGACTGATGCCCGGGCCGGGCATCCTTTACCCTCCGAACCCAGGTTTCCGTTTTTCCCTTGACTCGTCGGGAAAACATCCCGAGAATCGCCGCATACCGAAATGCGGAACTGGGCTGGCCTCAGCAATTCAAGAAGGCGTCCAAACATCGCAGTATCCGCATCAGGGAAAAGAATGGTGGACGCGTCGTCTGGCCGCCGATTTCTTGTCGAAAAACTATCCCGCGGCGACATGGCTTGACCTTGGGAAATAATTTCTGGAGAGGAATTCAATTATGACTATCAAGAGACGTTACCTGCGCATTGCGCTGGCGACGGTATTTTCCGCAGCTGTCGCTACGGGAAGTTCCTTCGCGGCCGATGTCGACGGCAACCGCGTACTCAATGCAGACAAAGAACTCGAAAAAGGCAACTGGATCACGTACCACGGTTCGTACAAGTCCTGGCACTACAGCCCGATGACGCAAATCAACACCGGCAATGTCAACAAGCTGCAGGAAGCCTGGTCGCATACTGCCTCGCGTGCGAATCGGGGCCTGCAAGGCTTCCCTCTGGCCATCGACGGCGTGTTGTACTACTCGAGCCCGTACAACCAGGTTTATGCACTGGACGGGGCCACGGGACAAATGCTGTGGACCTACAAGCAAAAACTCAACGAAGATCTGGTCGCCCGTCAGACCCACTCGCCGTACAACCGCGGTATCGCTGCCGGCTACGGCAACATCTTCATCGGCACCCTGGACGGCAAGCTGGCTGCCATCGACATGAAGACCGGCAAGCTGAGCTGGGAAACCAAGCTGATCGACTCCGAAAAGCTGACGGTGGGCTTTACCGGGGCGCCGCTGCTGGTCAAGGATAAGATCGTTATCGGTTCGCAAGGCGGAGAGTGGCCCTACCGCGGCCCGATCTTCGGCGTCAACGCCAAGACCGGGGAAAAGGCATGGGAGTTCTTCACCGTCGGCGGCAACGATGGCACTGCGAGCGACCGGCGCGACACCTGGGGCAACGACTCCTGGAAGGTGGGCGGGGGCGGCGGCTGGATGGCCGGCGCATACGATCCCGAGACCAATTCAGTATGGTGGGGGACCGCCAACCCGGCACCGCTGTACGATTGGTCGGGTGACAACTGGATGACTGAAGGTGCACGTCCCGGCATCAATCTCTACATTACGTCGGTCATACTGCTGGACCCGGATACCGGCACCCTGAAGTCGTATCACCAGGAATTACCGCATGACGCGTGGGACTTCGATTCGTCCATGGGCGAGTTCATGTTCCTGGAACGCGATGGCAAGAAGTACGTCGTGCACCCGAACAAAAGCGGCTTCATCTTCGTCTATGACCGTTCCGGCAAACCGGTCAACGTGTATAAGGGCGTCGATGCCATCAATTTCGTCAAGGACATCAAACCCGACGGTACGCTGGTCGGGCGGGTCGACTACAAGGAAGGCAAGTACACGAACCTCTGCCCGGCGATTGCGGGCGGATATAGCTGGAATGCGGGGACCTACAACCCGAAGACCGGCCTGTTCTACCGGGTCGGCTACGAATGGTGTATCGACCTTACCATTGTGAAGACCGAGCCGATTACAGAACCCGTCGTGCAGTTGAACATCGGTGCGGACTTTACTTTCGTGCCGCCCAAGGGCCAAAAATCGATGGGTGGCCACATCCGTGCGCGCGACCCGCTCACGGGCAAGGTCAAGTTCGAAATCCCCTATGTCGGTCCGACCCCGCATGCCAGCTTGCTGAGCACTGGCGGCGGCGTATTGTTCGTTCCGGAGGCGGATGGCACGCTGGCGGCGTTCGACGCGGCCAACGGCAAGAAGCTGTGGACGCATAACGACGGCCAGGGCCACAACGGCGGTATCATCACCTACATGGCCAAAGGCAAGCAGTACGTCGCGGTCATGACCGGCTGGGGTTCGCTGGTGGGCGACGGCTATGGAGACTGGTATGGCGAGCCGTGGAAGAGCATGCCGAAGGACTCTGGCGTCCTGAAGGTGTTCTCACTGCAGTAAAAGGCAGGACGTTATACTTGGAAGGGCGGGAACAATGTTCCCGCCCTTTTTTATCGACACGATTGTACGCGCAGGCGGCATCCAAACCGTTATATCGAGCAAGCGGCGCGAATCCAGCGTGGCGAGTTCATGTCAATCTCAAAGTAAGGATTACTGCATTGAGAACAGCCGAAGCTTTCAACATGCAACGCCTGTTGCTGGGCATCGCATTGGTCCTGGGCTTGTCTTGCACGGCGCTCGCCGACGAAAAGAAATTACCGGCCAAGCCGTTGGACGTGAAGAATACGTTTCGCAATATCTGCGGCTTCTGTCACGAAAACTACGGTCGCAAGGCCGCAAAGGGGCCGCAATTGATGAACACGGAACGCTCCGATGAATTCATCTTCAATCGGATCAAGAACGGAATGCCGGGGCGCATGGCAGCTTTCGGCACCGCCTTCACCGATGATCAGATCCGCGACATTGTGAAGTTCATCCGCAGCCTTAAGCCCGATCAGGAGCCCCAGAATCCATGAGTTACTCGATAATGCCGTCCCGCAGGCTCGACGCATGCACAATATTCGGCATGTGCGCCCTGTTATTTCTTGCGTTGGCAGGACACGCCGGAGCCCGCACACTTGCCGAAGTGAAGTCGCTGGGCTCCATTTCCATGTGCGCGAACAAGGACGCACTGCCCTATGCCAGCAACAAGCCGGAAACGCCGGGATTCCAGATCGAGATCGGGCGTGCCATTGCCGAAGGGCTGGGCGTGCCGCTGAGCATTGAATGGATCCTGCCGCGCCGGCGCGCCAACGTCGTCAATTGCGACATGCTGCTCGACAATATCAACGACCCGGAAGTCAACGAGGGCCGCATGCGTTTGTCGCGTCCCTACCAGAAATCCGGGCTTGCCCTGGGCCTGCGCCAGGACTCCGATAGCATCAGCGACTTCACGGAACTGAAGAAGGGCCAGAAGATCGGCGTAATGATCAACTCCTATGCCGCCATGGTGTTGGGCAAGGCGGGAAAAAGCATCTCCCCTTACGCGTTCCAGTCCGACATGGTTGAAGATCTACAGAAGGGGGATTTGTTTGGAGCGGCGGTATCGATGCCGACCATGAGCTACTACATTCTCCAGCACCCGGACTCGGGGCTGCGGCTGGTAAACGCGTTCGACGGGGTGCCCCAACTCACTTGGGAAGTGGCAGTGGGGCTGCGCAAGTCCGACCCGGCCCTGGTGGACGCTGTCAACGAAATACTGGGGAAACTGATAGCAGACGGGACCCTGACGCGCATCTATGCGAAATACGGCGTCGAGCACCGCCTTCCCTGACTATCGCCGGGTGCCCGTCAGGCGACGGGTGCCTTGTCCTTGCGCTCGGTGAGCCGCAGATATTTCTGATAGAGCAGTTCCCGGTTCTCGACATGATCGGGATCCAAGGGGATGCAGTCCACCGGGCACACCTCTTGGCACTGCGGCCGGTCGTAATGACCAACGCATTCGGTGCATTTGCCGGGATCGATCTGGTAGATTTCCGCACCCTGCGAGATGGCGTTGTTCGGGCATTCCGGCTCGCACACGTCACAGTTGATGCATTCGTCGGTGATCATCAGGGCCATCAGCCTATCCCCGTGCGAGCCTTGACTTCATATGGGGAATCACCATCGGATTAACGAAGGGCGACACGTCTCCGCCGAGTGAGGCAATTTCACGCACCATGGTGGCGGAGATGAACATGTACTGCTCGGCAGGGGTCAGAAACAGCGTTTCGACGTCCGGATACAGATTGCGATTCATGCCCGCCATCTGAAATTCATACTCGAAATCCGACACCGCCCGCAAGCCGCGCAGGATTATTTTGGCATCGTGCTTGCGGAGGAATTCCATCAGCAGCCCGGAAAACCCCTCCACGCGCACGTTTGAAAACGCGCCCAGCGTCTCCTTCGCCATCGCCACGCGCTCATCCACATCGAAGAAAGGACGCTTGCCGCGACTATCCGCCACGGCAACGATCATCTCGTCGAACAAAGTGGAGGCACGGCGCACCAAATCCTCGTGCCCGCGCGTGATCGGATCGAAGGTTCCGGGATAGACTACCCG
>WNFI01412876.1_pt1 | contig 27978 bp, 26 predicted proteins | sample 5400471 | NCBI WGS metagenome assembly WNFI01 (sample SAMN13153348, study PRJNA577476) | soil metagenome | isolation source: 100 cm saprolite on Douglas fir-dominated hillslope | place: USA:California | collected 2013-09-17
TTACGGGCCGTGAGTCAGCGGAATTTCCCAGTACACCCGTGCATGAAACTGCTCGCGCGGGCAATCGAGGCAGCCGTCGATGCCGTGGACCGAGTAGCCTTCACCCACTTCGACCGTGAACGGCCCGTGCCAAACGAGCGACAGCGAGAGCACATTTTCGCCGTGCCGGTGGTTAGTCATGTGCGAGACATGCTCCGCAGCCGGACGCAGAGATACCGGCGCGCATCCCGCCAATGTGGCGCACACCAAGGCTTTGCCCAGCATCCTGGCACCTCCTTGGGGAGCGAGCCTCCCGACGATCGCGGCGGTAAGGTTCTGAGCAGCCATGTGCGCCTCCTGTCGCGGTGTGTGCGACCAGGGGGCGCGTTCCGAGGCAACGGGGCGCCCACCCGTCGCACTTCCATGTAACCGAACCTGTATCAGGCTGTGACGTCTCTAGCTCAACCGAGCGTGCCTTCGGTGTCCCTGGGCCGCGCCTAGCTGGGCTTTCACGCCGGCTTGATGTTGGCGTTGAGCCGGAAGAGGTTCCCCGGGTCGTAGCGTTTCTTGAGCGCCGCGAGGCGCGCATAGTTCGCGCCGTAGTTGGCGCGGATGCGCCGCTCGGACTCGTCGAAGCCGCCGTGGTTGACGTAGTAGCCGTCGATGAACGGCTCGAGCTTCTTGAACGCGCCGCGGACCCACTGCGTCGTGGGCTCGGCGCCGCCCGCATCGCCCCAGAATCCGAGCGCGATCACCTCGTGGCTCGCCTCGCGGTGCCAGTACGCGGTGGCCTCGGGCTTCACGCGGGTGATGGCGCCGCCGAATTGCGCGAACGCGACGACGCCGTTGTCGGCCGGCGAGCTCTCGAGGTAATCCACCAGTGAGTTGGTGAGCTCCGGGGTGATGTGCCGGACGTAACCGCCCTTGATGTAGTAGCGGCCCGGGGGATTGCCGGCATCGCCGCTGCGCTGCAGCTCGACGTAGGGCGTGGGTCCCAGGCCGTCCTTCGCCGGCTTGCCGAGCTTGCGCAGCGGCGCCACCACCTGCTCGGCAGCGGCGAGGGGGCCGCAATAGCTGACGTCGAAGACGACGACTCGCTGGTGATCGGGTGCCGGTGCCAGGAAGGTGAACACGAACAGCTCATCCGGGGCGGTGGCGATGAAGTCAGCAAAACCACGCAGCACATCGCGCGCCTGTGCGAACGGATACACGAGGGCGCCGCCGAACATCATGGGGCCGGCCTTGTGCAGCCGGTATTCGAGCGATGTCACGACGCCGAAGTTGCCGCCGCCCCCCTGGAGCGCCCACAGGAGATCCGGATTATCCTTCTCGCTCGCTTTCACGAAGCGCCCATCGGCCGTGACCAGATCCACGCTCACGAGGTTGTCGCAGGCGAGGCCGTGCTTGCGGCACAGCCGCCCGAAGCCTCCGCCGAGTGTGAGCCCGGCGGCCCCCGTGTCGGACACGGTGCCGAGAGGCGCCGCGAGCCCGAACGCCTGGGCCTCACGATCGAACTGGGCGAGGCGCACCCCCGGCTCGATGCGCGCGCGCCTCGCGAGCGGATCGATGCGGATGCCGCCCATGAGCGAGAGGTCGATGATGAGTCCGCCCTCGCACACCGACTGACCCGAGAGGCTGTGGCCGCCGCCGCGCACCGCGGTGAGCAGTCCCTGCGTGCGCGCGAAGTTGACCGCGGCCGTCACGTCCGCCGCCCCCGCGCAGTGGGCGATGAGCGCCGGCTTGCGGTCGAAGGCCCGGTTCCAGATCAGGCGCGCGCCGTCGTAACCTTCCTCGCCCGCCATGAGGAGCGGGCCGCGCAGGCGCGCACGGAAGTCCCCGATGTCGGTGGCCTTGAGCGTCAGCGGCTTGCCGTCGAGCCCGATGGCCGGGAGGTCACTGCCGGTGGCGGCGAAGAGGCGCGTGTACGGGAGCGAGGCGGCGGTGAATGCCGTGAGACCTGATCCGATGAATGCCCGGCGCTTCATGGTTTCTTCCCCTTGATTCTTGGAGCGAGTCGAGTGGCTCTCCGCCTCTTTGCCTTGAGAGGCGATATCTCAGTGGCGATGCTCGGCGGCGGCGAGCCAGTTGATGAGTTCGATCAGCTTGCCCTCGCCTCCGGCTTTGATGGCGTCGGTGCTGTACTTGCCGTTCACGACCACGAACGGCACGCCTTCGACGTGATAACGCTGCGTGAGCTGTTCCGCGCGTTGCAGGTCCGAGTTGACGCTGAAGGAGTTGTAGGCCTTGGTGAAGTCATCGGCGCTGACGCCGTTTTGCGCGGCAAAGCCCTGCTGCAGGCGCAACGTCTCCTCCTCGGTACTGCCGACGAGTGCCGGCTGCCGGCGCTCGGCCAGGTCATGGATCGTGTCGAAGGCCTTGGCGATGAGATCCTGCCGTCCGAGCGCCTCCAGCGTGTAGTAGAGCCGTGCGTGCGAGCGGTGCATCGGACCCCAGATCACGGGCACGCGCGCGAACTCCACGTACGAGGGCTTGCTCTTCAGCCAGCTGCGGATGTGCGGCTCGAGCACATAGCAGTGCGGGCAGGCGAGCCAGAACACCTCGATCACTTCGACCTTCCCGGCCGCGACACTCGTCGGCTGCGCGGGCACGATCGGGTCGTAGTTGACGCCCGGATGCCACGGTCCGTTCGGCAGCTGCGCGGTGGCGGGGAGCGCCGCCATCTGCTCGAGCGAGGCATCACTCCTTGCCGGCGCAGCCTCACTGTCGCCGGATTCCTGCGAGCTCGTGGCCTGTTGAATCTCGCTCTGCGCGGTGGCGGCGGGCGCGGCCGCAGGGCTAGCCCCGGGTGCCGCGGGCGCGGCGGGCGCCGGCGCGGCGGCAGCGAGCGGAGCTGGCGCTGCAGGCGCGCTCTCCTGGCGTGAGCAGGCGCAGAGCGCGAGCAGGACCACCAGTGCCAGCATTCGGGTCATGGCTTCGGGGCTCAGCGCATGCCCTGCACGTAGGAGGCTACATCGCGGATCTGCTCCGCGGTCAGCCGCTTGGCGAGGTCCAGCATCATCACGCCGTTGCGGCTCGCCTGCTTGGGGTGCGTGCCGGTGTAGCCGCGCACGTAGAGCGCCTCGCCGCCGCGCCAGTAGGAAGGATCGGCCTCGAGTCCGGACGGAGTCTGCGCCTCGTAGTACACGGCGAGATCATCGATGTCCTGGTCGCTGAGCGTGGCGGCGAGCGGCTGCATCACCGGGTTCGTGCGCACGCCGGCGCGGAAAAGCCGCAGCTGCTCGGCGACGTACACCGCGCTCTGGCCCGCGAGCCGCGGCCATTCGGGATTGACGCTGTTGCCATTTTCGCCGTGACACGCGGAGCACACGAGGGACTTGGTCGCCCCCTCCGTCGCCTTACCGTGGATGTAGGGCAGCTCCGGGGTGGCGGGCGCGGTGCCCGCGGTGGCGCCCGCCATGACCGAGGCGAGCGTCACGGTGAGGGCAGCCATCCAGAGGAGTCTCGGGCTCTGCGGCATGGCTCTTTATTGACCTAAGCTTCGGTTCCGCGATGCGAGGGCGGCGAATTGTACACTACGAGTCCACGGACGCTGGAGCGGTCGAAAGCCTTACGTGTTGAACGCATGAATCGCTTCAGCGCAGCACGGTTTCTCGTGAGCGCGGCGGCGCCGGCGCAGTTCCCGGCCGACGTCGGGCACGAAGTGGCCTTCGCCGGGCGCTCGAACGCCGGCAAGTCGAGCGCCCTCAATGCGATCGTCGGACACCGGGGACTGGCGCGCACCAGCAAGGCGCCGGGGCGCACGCGGTTGCTGAACTTCTTCGAGCTCGCCCCGCTCAGGCGTCTCGTGGATCTGCCCGGCTACGGTTACGCGAGTGCACCGCAGGCCGAAAAGCGCACGTGGCCGGCGCTGATCGATGCCCTGCGCGCGCGCGCATCGCTCCAGGGGCTGTTCCTCATCGTCGACTCGCGCCGCGGGCTCACGGACGCCGACGAAGGCCTGCTCGAGTGGGTCTCGCCTGCGCAGCGCGTGCACGTACTGCTCTCGAAGTCGGACAAGCTGAGCCGCAGCGCCGCGGTGCTCGTGCTGCGCGAGAGCACGGGCCGGCTCACCGGGCGGGCGACGGCGCAGTTGTTCTCGGCGCTGAAGGGCACCGGGATCGGCGACGCCCAGGAAACGCTCGCGGCCTGGCTCGGCTGAGGCGCGAACCGCGGGAAGCCGAACGGCGCCCAATAAAAAACCCCGGCGGCCTCGTAATGAAGCCGCCGGGGCAGACTAACCCGGCACAGGTCTCTATGAACCGGGCTGTACCCGCTCAGGGAGGGAAGCGGGGAGTGCTAAGGCACTCGTTCGTTGGATGCCCGGCCCGCGTGCGAGTTCCACGCGAGTTCCTAAAAAATACCCATCAAAATCATACACTTAGTCGGTAACCTGTGTCGCCAGCGCAACACCGATCCTCGCCCTACATCACGTTGAACGTCACCTCGAGCGAGAACACGCGGGCGCCGTTGGTCTGCGGGATGCTGAAGCGCTCGTACTCGAGCCGTGCACCGACGTTGCCGAAATGAGCTCCCGCGCCGCCTCCCCAGGCGAACTCAGTCCCGTGGTTCGAGAAGGAGAACAGGTTCCCGGCCGTCGTGCTGCTGCTGCCACTCAGGCTCCAGCGAGCGAGGCCCGCTTTGCCGAAGACATCGAGGTAGGGCACCGGCAGCGGCAGGAAGCCGACCGCGTAGCCGGCGAAGGCCTTGGCCTTCGAGTTGGAGGTGACATTGACGAAGCTGCTCGTCTGACTGCCAAGATCGAGGTAGTTGGCCTCGAGGGCGAAGAAGGGGACGGGGCGCACGCCGGCCGCCAGTTTCCAGGACGTGCTGTCGATATCGGAAAGTCCCCCGCTGGGGGCGATATTGCTGAGCTTGTCCTTGGACACTCCGATGCCGGCATAGAGCAGTCCGCTGTCGGCATGGGCGGCGCTCGCGGCGAGCACCAGTAAGGGAGCGAGCAAAGTGATTCGCATGATCGACCTCGTGGTTGTCCCTAACACAGATCACCCTAACGCGATCCCGCTGGGGGTGTTGACTGTTGCCAGTTGGCGACAGGGCAGCCCCCGTTACGGTGCTGAAATGACCACGGAGCGAGCGGGGAATTCCGCAGCGGCCGCTGCGCAGGCTCAGTGGGCCTCGTCCCAGTTCGCGCCCGAGCCGATATCGACGCACAGCGGCACGGCGAGCGCTGCGGCGCTCACCATGCGCTCGCGCACCGCCGCGCCCACCTCCTCCACGGCCGCGGCGCGCACCTCGAGCACGAGCTCATCGTGCACCTGCATGATGAGTCGGGCGGGCGAGTCGTCGCGCGAGCACCAGGCGTGGATCGCGATCATCGCGCGCTTGATGATGTCGGCCGCCGTGCCCTGCATCGGCGCGTTGATCGCGCTGCGCTCGGCGTACTGGCGCAGCTGCGGGTTGCCGGAGCGGATGTCCGGCAGATAGAGCCGCCGCCCGAACACCGTCTCGACGTAGCCGATCTCGCGCGCGCGGGCGCGCGTCTCGTCCATGAAGCGCTTCACGCCGGGATAGCGCTGGAAGTAGCGCTCCACGTACTGCTGCGCCGCGCGACGCTCGATGCCGAGCTGGCGCGCGAGCCCGAAGGGCGACATGCCGTAGATGAGACCGAAGTTGATGACCTTGGCGGTGCGGCGCTGATCGGCACTGACCGCATCGGGGGCGACCCCGAATACCTCCGCCGCCGTCGTCCGATGCACGTCGCGGTCTGCGGCGAAGGCGGCCCGCAGGGTCTCGTCCCCGGAGAGGTGCGCCATGATGCGCAACTCGATCTGCGAATAGTCGGCCGCGAGCAGGAGGTATCCCGGGGGCGCGATGAACGCCTGGCGGATGCGCCGTCCCTCGGGACGGCGCACCGGGATGTTCTGCAGGTTAGGGTCGACGGAGGACAGCCGCCCGGTGGCGGCGACCGCCTGCGCATAGGAGGTATGAATGCGGCCGGTACGCTCGTTCACCTGCTCCGGGAGCTTGTCGGTGTAAGTGGACTTGAGTTTGGCGAGCCCGCGGTACTCGAGCACGATCCTAGGCAGCGCGAAGCTCTCGGCGAGCTCTTCCAGCACGTCCTCGGCGGTCGAAGCCTGCCCCGTCTGGGTGCGGCGCCGCACGGGCAGCCGCAGCCGCTCGAAGAGGATCTGCTGCAGCTGCTTCGGGGACTCGATGTTGAACTCGTGGCCGGCCTCGCGGTGCGCCTGCACCAGGAGGTCCTGCAGCGCGCGGGCGAATTCGCGGCTCTGCGCCCGCAGCCGCTCGCGATCAACGAGCACGCCGTGGTGCTCCATCGCGAGGAGCACCGGGACGAGCGGCTGCTCGCACTCCTGGTAGAGCCGTGCCAGCGCCGGCACCGACTCGAGCTGCGGCCACAGCACCCGGTGCAGGCGCAGCGTGACGTCGGCGTCCTCGGCGGCGTACTCGCCCGCCTTCTCCACCGGCACCTGGTCGAAGGTGAGCTGCTTCGCGCCTTTCCCGGCCACGTCCTCGTACGTGATCGTGCGCACGCCGAGATAGCGCTGCGCATCGGAGTCGAGGTCGTGGTTGGTCGCGACGCTGTTCCACACGTAGGACTCGAGCATGCTGTCGAAGCGCATGCCCTCGAGTGAGATGCCGGCGTGCTTGAGCACGTGCGCGTCGTACTTGAGGTTGTGTCCGACCTTGCCGCGCGCTTGCGTCTCGAGCAGCGGCTTGAGAGCCTCGAGCACGCGCGCGCGCTCGAGCTGCGGCGGGGCGCCGGGATAGACGTGAGCGAGGGGCACGTAGGCGGCGCGCCCCGGCTCGATGCAGAAGGAGACGCCCACGATCTCGGCACGCATGTAATCGAGGCTCGTGGTCTCGGTGTCGAAGGCGAAGAGCTCGGCCTTGGAAAGCGCCTCGAGCCAGGCCGTGAAGTCTTCCCAGCGGGTGATGGTCTCGTAGTGCTTCGGCGCGGCGGGCGGCGCGGGGCTGAGCGCAGAGGCCGCGGCATCGGCGGGCGGTGTCGCGGGCGAGGGAGGCCCGGCCGCAGCGTCCGCGCCGGCGCCGCTGGCGGTGCCTTCCAGCTGGCGCAGGAGACTTCGCAGCTCGTAGCGCGTGTACAGCTCACGCAGCCGCGCGGTATCCGCGGGCCCCGGCGTCAGCTCCTCGGTCGCGAGCGGCAGCTCGAGATCGGTGCGGATGGTGGCGAGCCGGCGTGACAGCTCGAGCGTCGAGAGCCCGGCGCGCAGGTTCTCGCCCACCTTGCCGGGGATCTCGGCCACGTGGGCCACGAGGGCGTCGAGTCCGCCGTACTGTTGCAGGAGCTTAGCGCCCGTCTTCGGTCCCACCTTGTCGATCCCGGGAATGTTGTCGCTCGTGTCCCCGACGAGCGCGAGGTAATCGACCATCTGCTCGGGGAAGACCTCGAACTTCGCCTTGACCGCTTCGCGATCCAACACGGCGTTGTTCATGGTGTTGATGAGCGTGATCGAGCCGTCGACCAGCTGCGCCATGTCCTTGTCGCCGGTGGAGATGAGCACCGTCTGCCCGGCGCTCGCGGCGCGGCGCGCGAGCGTGCCGATCACATCGTCCGCCTCGACGCCTGGCACGCGCAGCAGCGGCAGCCCCTGCGCCGTGATGATCTCGAGCAGCGGCTCGATCTGCGCGCGCAGATCATCCGGCATCGCGGGTCGGTGCGCCTTGTACTCGGTGAACAGCTCGTCGCGGAAGGTCTTGCCCGGCGCGTCGAACACGACGGCGATGTGGCGCGGCTGATAGTCCTTCATGAACTTCAGCAGCATGTTCAGCACGCCGAGCACGGCTCCCGTCGGCTCGCCGCGCGCGTTCGTGAGCGGCGGCAGAGCGTGAAACGCCCGGTAGACATAGGAGGAGCCGTCGACGAGAACCAGGTCGGGGGAGCGCGCCATGCGAAACGCCGCGGCTACTGCGGCGCGGGCGAGCCCTGGTCTTTCTTGTCGTCCGGCCCGGGCGGTGGCGTCGTGGGCGAGGCCGTCGGCGCCGTCGTCGTCGGCGCCGCGGGTGCGGTCGCAGGCTCCGGCGCAGGCGCCGCCGTGGGCGCTGTCGCAGCGGCGGGCGTCGCCGGGGTGGCTTGGGAGGATGTGATGACCTGCGCGTTCTTGTCCGGAAGGTACAGCGCGCCTTTCTGCCCGCAGCCCGCGAGCAGCAGCGCGGCCGCGCCGAGCAGCACGGGCGATCTCGTGTGCCTCATAGCGGGAGCGGCTTCCGATCGCGCAACGTGAGCCAGCCGCGCGCGATGCGGTAGATGATCCAGACCGCGAGCCCCAGGAACCCGAGCAGCGCTGCCGGGATACCGATGATCGTGACCAGGGTGAGCGCGGCGTGATGCCGATCAGGATCGCGAGCGAGTGCAGCGCGTACATGACGTGCGTATAGCCGACGAGTGACTCGTCGGCCGTCGCGGCCGCGGCGCCGGGCTGCGGACTCGAGTCTGACATGGCTTACCTCGGAACCTCTTCGGGTTTGGACGGCCGGCGCTCCACCACGGCCATGGTCAGGCGCGAGACGCACACCAGCCGCCCGCTCTCGTCGCGGATCTCGATGTGCCACACCTGGCTGCGCCCGCCGAGATGGAACGGACGGGCGGTGGCCGTGACCGTGCCGGAGGACACCGCCCGCAGGTGATTGGCGTTGATCTCCTGGCCCAGGCACATGAACTTCTCGAAGTCGACGCACATCATCGAGGCGAGGCTGCCCGCGGTCTCCGCGAGCGCCACCGAGGCGCCGCCGTGCAGCACCCCGAAGGGCTGCTGGGTGCGCTCGTGCACCGGCATGGTCGCGCGCAGGAAATCCTCCCCCACCTCGGTGACCTTGATGCCGAGGTAGCCGGAGAGACTGCGGCGCCCCCGCTCGGTGAGCTGCTCGGGCGTGAGGGCGAGGTGCCAGATGCTCATCGCGGCTAGTCTAGCGGTTTGGCGCGTGGCAATCTGCCCGGCCCAGGACCGGAGTTCCGTGCGATGAGCGACTTTGCCGTTCTGCCGCCCGCCGCCCCGAGCGTGGCGGTCGCCGCCAGCGATCAGCGCTTCCCCGTGCACCGCATCTATTGCGTCGGCCTCAACTACGCCGACCACGTCAGGGAGATGGGCAACGATCCACAACCCCCGATCTTCTTCGCCAAACCCGCGGATGCGGTGGTGGCGAACGGCGCGCCCGTTCCCTACCCGCCCCGCACGAGCAACTTCCACCATGAGATCGAGCTCGTGGTCGCGATCGGCCGCGGCGGCCGGGACATCCCTCACGCGCAGGCGCTCGGGCACGTCTTTGGCTACGCGGCGGGGAATGACCTGACACGGCGCGATCTGCAGCACGCCGCCAAGGCGCGCGGGGAGCCCTGGGACGCCGCCAAGGGCTTCGACCACTCGGCGCCCGTGGCCGCGATACGCCCCGCCGCGCAGGGCCACCCGTCGCGTGGCCGGATCTGGCTCGCGGTCAACGGCGCCGTGCGTCAGGAGTCGGACCTGAAGCACATGCTCTGGGACGTGCCGCACGTCATCGAGGAGCTCTCGAGGCTCTTCGAGCTCAAGGCCGGTGACCTGATCTTCACCGGCACGCCGGCCGGGGTCGGCCCGCTCGAGCCCGGCGATCGCATCGAGGGCGGAATCGAGGGGCTCGAGGTGCTGCGCAACACCGTCGTCCCGGCGGCACCGGCCTAGCCGCCATGAAGCTCTACCACTACTACCGCAGCTCCGCCTCTTACCGTGTGCGGATCGCCCTCAACCTCAAGAGCATCCCGTGGGAGGGCTCCTCGGTCGACCTGCGCGCGCCGGCGAGCGCGCAGCGCACGCCGGAATTTCTCATCCTCAACCCGCAGGGACTGATCCCGGTGATCGCCGACGGCGCGCACACCTTCACGCAGTCGCTCGCGATCATCGAGTATCTCGAGGAGCGCCATCCACAGCCGCCGCTCCTGCCGGGCAACGCTCCGGACCGGGCGCAGGTACGCTCGCTCGCGCTCGCCGTGGCCTGTGACATCCATCCGCTCGCGAATCTGCGGGTGCTGAACTACCTGCGCTCGTCCTTCGCGGCGGATGAGAACGCGGTGAATGCCTGGGTAGGCGAGTGGATCGGGTCGGGCTTCCGTGCGCTCGAAGAGCGCGCGCGGCGCCTGAGCGGCGATGGCCGGCACATGTTCGGCAGCGCCGTGACGATGGCCGATGTGTGCCTCGTGCCGCAGATGTATAACGCCCGCCGCTTCCACTGCGACCTCGGGCCCTTCCCGACGCTGCGCGCGATCGGCGCGCACCTCGAGAGCCTGCCGGCTTTCGCCCGCGCGGCGCCCGAGGCGCAGCCCGACGCGCCGCGCGCGCCCTAGCTCCAAGCCGTCCGCGGCGCTTCGGCGGGCCCGTGGGTCCCCGGGGTGCGGTAGCGCCACCGGAGGTAGAGCCACAGCAGCACGATCGCCGGATACATCAGGAAGCTCGCCTCCGTGCCGAGCACTCCGCCGGTCAGCCAGTCAGGCCCGTTGAAGGTCGCCTCCAGGAGGCGTCCGTGGGGGAGCCGCGCGCCGTTCGGCGTGCCGATCGCGAACAGCTGCATGTAGTCGAAGGAGACGTGAAAGCCGACCGCGAACCACAGCGTCCCGGTCTTGAGCACCGAGTAGCACATCAGCAGGCTCAGCGACACGAGCGTGATGACGTCCCAGACATTCTCGCCGGTCTTGAAGAAGTAGTGATCGGCCGCGAAGAGCAGCGCGATGAGGATAGAGGCTGGCCAGAAGCCGATGCTCTTCCACAGCGACTGCAGGAAATAGGCGCGGAACAGGAACTCCTCCGCGACCCCGACCGCGATGTTGGCGCCGAGCCAGGCGAGCGCCGACCACGCGAGCGCGCGGCCTGCGGTCGCGAGCCCGTGCACCTCCAGGCCCCCGAGGAGCCACATCCCGAGCCCCACGCCCCCGGCCATGACGACGCCGGCGAGCGCGCCTTCGGCCGTGCGCGCACCGAGCGCCTGCCTCACGGGCAGGCCGTAGCTGTCCACGCGCCGCCGCTCGTACCAGGCGAACACCGCGGTGCACAGCAGCGCCACGACGAAGTTCTCGAACTCAGTCAGTGCCACGTAGGGCGCCGTGAGGTCTGCCTGCAGCTTCGCCTGCGTCGCGATCCAACTGACGAGCGGGTCGAGCGCGAGCGGCAGGATGAAGTTGGCGAGCACGAGGAAGAGCACCGCACGCCAGAGCATGCGGAGCCTGCGATCCGGACCCATGAAGAGGCGCGCGAGGAATGCCATGAGGTGGCCGCGGCTCAGCTGCGTGCCTTGAGGAAATTCACGTAGCCGGCGAGGAACTTCCGCAGCTCCCCCTCCACCGTCGGGTCCTTGAGGTTCCCGCTCTCATCGAACACGTCGCCGGCGCGCGCGACCATGAGGCGCGCGCCGGACCAGAGCTGGGTGCCGAGCGTGCGCAGCACCGGGAGCCACGCGGTCTGGCTGAGGAGCGTGCCGAAGCGCCCGGGCGAAGCGCCGATGATCGCGAAGCTGCGGCCGCCGAACACGCGGCGCACGTCGGACGCCGGCCGCGTCAGCCAGTCGATCGCGTTCTTGAACACGCCCGGGATGCTGTTGTTGTATTCCGGTGTCACGAGCAGCACGCCGTCCGCGCCGATGACCGCCTCCTTCAGCTGGCTCACCGCCGCCGGGATCCCCTGGGCCTCGATGTCGCCGTCGTAGAGCGGGATGCCGCGGATGCTCGCGATCTCGAGCGTCGAGTCCTCGGGCATGAGGCGCGTGGCCGCACGCAGCAGTGCGCTGTTGTAGGAGCCGCGGCGCAGGCTCCCGGAAATTCCCAATACCTTGATCATGGCGTTTCGCCCTTGAGCTTCGCCGCGACGCGCCGGTAGGCCTCCCGGAAGGGGATGCCCTCGGCGAGCACCAGGCGGTTGGCTTCCTCGGCGGCATGAATCGCCGGATCGAGGCGGATCGCCTCGCGGTTGAATTCGAGCGCCCCGATCGCGGGCGGCAGGATCGCGAGCGTCTCGAGGGCGAGATCGATGCCGCGGAACAGAGGCGCTTTCAGCAGCTGCAGGTCGCGGTGGTAGCCCGAGGGGAGCTTGGCGCACACCGCGAGCGCTTCCAGGAGGCACGCCTGGGCGGTGGCGGAGCGGCCGCGGACGAGCTCGAACAGGTCCGGGTTGCGCTTCTGCGGCATGATGGAGGAGCCGGTGGTGAAGGCCGCGGGCAGCTTCACGAAGCTGAATTCCTGGGTTGCATAGAGCAGCACGTCGCAGGCGAAGCGCGCGAGATCCTGCAGCAGGAGCGTGATCTCAAAGAGCAACTGTGCCTCGGCCTTGCCGCGCGAGAGCTGCACGGCGGTCACGGGCTCGTGCACCGCGGCGAAGCCGAGCGCCGCGCGGGTGGCCTCGCGGTCGATCGGCAGTCCCGGCGTGCCGTAGCCGGCGGCAGAGCCGAGCGGGCTCTTCTCGAGGCGGCGCCCCACGGCCTCGAGCCCCGCCGCATCATCGCGCAGCTCGGAGGCGAAGCCGCCCGCCCACAGCGGCACCGAGCTCGGCATCGCCTGCTGCAGGTGCGTGTAGCCCGGCAGTGCCGTGCCGGGCTCGCGCGCCGCGAGTGTCTCGAGGGCCGCCGCCCCCGCCCGTGCGCCGCCCGCGAGCTGCGCGAGCACCTCGCGCAGGTATAGCCGCAGTGCCGTGAGCACCTGGTCGTTGCGCGAGCGCCCGAGATGGATGCGCGCACCCGCAGCCCCGACGCGCTCGATGAGGCGCCGCTCGAGCGCCGCGCACGTCGTGGCGCACGAGACGCTCATCGAGCCGATGATCCTCGCCCGCGGTGTAGGCGAGCACGCGCTCATCGAGCGGGGCGCCCTGGTCCCAGAGCCGACTCATGGCGCGCCCTGCTGCTCGGCGGGCGTGAGCGCATGGGTGTCGGCGACGATGAGGGTGCCGGTTCCCTCGTTGGTGAACACCTCGCCCAGGATCCCCTCCGGGGAGCGGTAGGAGACGACGTGCACGCGCTTGACGCCGCCGCGGATCGCCTCCTTGATCGCGCTCGCCTTCGGCAGCATGCCGTCGGCGATCCGGCCCTCCTCGCGCAGGCGCTCGAGTCCCGGCAGATCCGTATAAGAGATGAGCGAGCGCGGATCATCGAGGCTCGAGAGAACCCCGGGCGCCTCCGTGCACAGGATCAGCTTCTCCGCCCCGAGCGCCGCGCCGAGCGCGGCCGCCACGGTGTCGGCATTGATGTTGAGCAGCGTCCCCGCAGCGTCGCAGGAGATGGGGCTCACGACCGGCATCAGGCCGTTGTCGAGGAGCTTGCGCAGCACGTTGGCATCCACCGCATCGATGTCGCCGACGAGGCCGAAGTCCACCGGCTCCCCGCCCCCCGGGTCTGTCACCGGGGCGCGGCGGTGGGCGCTCACCAGCCCCGCGTCCACGCCGCTCACGCCGACCGCGTCGATGTTGAGCTCACGGCAGATGGCGAGGAGGCGCGTGTTGATGAGCCCGTTGAGCACCATCACCGCGACATCGAGTGAGGGCGGGTCGGTGATGCGCCGGCCCTCCACCATGTGCGTCGACAGGCCGAGCGCGGCGCTGAGCTCGGTGAGCTGCGGGCCGCCGCCGTGCACCAGCACGACGCGCACGCCGAAGTAGTGGAGGATCGCGATCTGCTCGACGAGCGCACGCGTGCTCGCGAGCTCGGCGAAGACGCCCCCTCCCGCCTTCACCACGAAGGTCTTGCCCTTGTAGAGGCGGATATAGGGCGCGGCGCTCCTCAGGGCGCGGATGGCGAGGGCCTGGTCGCTGCGGTGCATGATCATGGGGTTCTCGCCCTTCAGCCGCTGAGCATCCGGTGGAGCACGGCCATCTGCGCGGGCAGGCGGTTGTAGGCCTCGCGCTGCACGACGCTGTGCTCACCGTCGAGCACCTCGTCGGCGATCGCGGTGTTGCGCCGTACCGGCAGGCAGTGCATGAGGCGGCACTCCGGCGCCGTGTCGGCAAACCAGTCGTTGCGCACGCACCAGCCGCTGAGGGCGCGGCGCCGCTCGCGATCCGCCTGCGGATCGCCGTAGCAGTCGGTCGCACCCCACTCCTTTACATAGAGTACATCCGCCCCGCGCAGCGCCTGCGCGCGCTCGGCGCTCTCGCGCACCGAGCCCCCGGAAGCACGGGCCGCGCGCCGCGCGCGCTCCATGATCGGCTCGGGGAGCGCGAAGCCCTCGGGGCGCAGCACGATGACCTCCATGCCGCGCAGCGCCGCCATGTGCAGCGCCGCGGCCGGCACGGCGAGCGGCAGCGCGCGCGGATGGTAGGCCCAGGAGAGCACGAAGCGCCCGGTGCGCGGCACGGCGAGATCATCGAGGGTCTTCCAGTCGGCGAGCGCCTGGCAGGGATGATTGACCGCGGACTCGAGGTTGATGAGCGGCTTGTCGATGAGGCTCGCCATGGCGCTGAAGGCGCTGTCGGCGAGATCGCTCGCCAGGTCCTGGCCCTCGGCGAAGGCGCGGATGCCGAGCGCATCGCAATAGGAGGCGAGCACCGGGATGCCCTCGCGCACGTGCTCGGCGGCCGCGCCGTCCATGGTGACGCCGAGGCGCGTCTCGAGCTGCCAGCTGCCCTGCCCCGGGTTGATGACGAAGGAGCTGCCACCGAGGCGCGCCATCGCCACCTGGAAGGAGGCGAGCGTGCGCAGCGACGGATTGAAGAAGAGGAGGCCGAGGATCCGGCCGGCGAGCGCGCGCGGCTCGGGCGAGCGCTCCAGGCGCCGCGCGAGCTCGAGGAGTGAGAGCACCTCCTCGCGGGAGAACTCGGCGAGATCGAGGAAGCGCTTCATGGGTTGAGCTCGCGCAGCGCATCCCGCAGCATGTCGACGTGCTCCTCCTCGAGGATGAACGGCGGCAGCAGGCGCAGCACGTTCGGGTCCGTCGCGGTGCCGGTGAGGATGCCGCACTCGAGGAGCTCGGCGTGGATCTCCTTCGCCGGCCGTGTGGTGCGCAGCCCGACCAGGAGCCCCGCACCCTGGTAGCCGCTGACCGGACCGAGGACGCAGGTGCGGCGGATGTAGATACCGAGGCGCCGCACGCGCTCGAGGAGCCGCTCCTCCTTGATGGCGGCGATGACGGCGGCGAGCGCAGCGCACGCGAGCGGGCCGCCGCCGAAGGTGGTGCCGAGGGACTCCGGCTTCAGGGCCGCGCTCACGAGCGGGGACATCATGAGCGCCGCGCACGGAAAGCCGTTGCCGAGCGCCTTGGCGGTGGTGAGCATGTCGGGCCGCACCTCGTAGAGGTTGGCGGCGAAGGGTTCCCCGGTGCGGCCCATCCCGCACTGCACTTCATCGAAGATCAGCAGCGCTCCCACCTTGTCGCACTGCTCGCGCAGCGCCGCGAGGAACGGGGCGCCGAGATCGACCGCTCCGGCGAGCCCCTGCACGGGCTCGACGATCACCGCCGCCGTATCCTTCGTGATCTGCGTGGCGATCGCGCCCCGCTCGCCGCGCGGGATGAAGCTCACGTCGAAGGGGGTGCGCGGGAATCCGTACCACTTCCCCTGCGCGCCCCAGGTGACCGCGCCGGCCGCGGCGGTGCGCCCGTGGAAGCCGCCCTCGATGGCGGCCACGTGCGCACGTCCCGTGACGCGCAGCGCCACCTTGAGCGCATTCTCGTTCGCCTCGGCGCCGCTGTTGACGAAGAACACGCTCGCGAAGGGCAGCCGCGAGAACCTCACCAGCCGCTGCGCGGCGCGGCTACGCACCTGCATCGCCACCGCGTTGCTCTGGAACTGGCAGGCCTCGGCCTGGCGGGCGAGCGCTGCGGTCCACCCCGGGTGGGCGTAGCCGAGCGCGGCGACCGCGTGTCCGCCGTAGAGATCGAGCACCCGCTCGCCGCGGCGGTTGGTGAGCCACACGCCCTGCGCCGAGGCGACCTCCAGCGGGTACTGCGCGAATACCGGCGCGAGGAAGTCGTGGTGGCGCACCGCCGCCGTGATCCCGGATTGCGAGGGTCGGATCGCCTGGGACTTCTTCGCCATGGGCGCTCCTCAGGTCCATCCCGGCGCCGGCGCGCCGAGGCCTGCGGTCTCGGGGAGCCCGAACATGCGGTTCATCCACTGCAGCGCCCCGCCCGCCGCCCCCTTGGTGAGATTGTCGAGCGCACACAGCACCGCGAGCGTGCCCCCGGCGACCACGCCCGAGAGGTGCGCGTAGTTGCTCGCCACCACGTCCTTGATCCTCGGGGCCTCGGCGGCGACGCGCACGAACGGCGCTCCGGCGTAGAACTCGCTCAGCTTCCTGAGCAGCTCCTGCGTGTCGAGCGGGCCGCGCAGCTCGGCCTGCACGCACACATGGATGCCGCGCGCGAACGGCCCCGAGTGCGGCACGAACGCGCAGCGCGCCGCAACGCCCGTCGCCGCGAGCGCGCAGGCTTCGACCTCGGGCACGTGGCGGTGTGCGAGCGCGCCGTAGCTGTAGAGATCGCCATGGCGCAGCGGGTGATGCGTGCCCTCGATGGGCTTGCGCCCCGAGCCGGTGCTGCCGGTGACGCCGCTCACGTACAGGATCGGCCTCACGAGACCGGCCGCGAGCAGCGGCACGCTCGCGAGCAGGATCGCGCTCGCGAAGCACCCGGGATGGGCGACGTGCGGAGTCGTCAGTTCCTCGAGGTGCTCGGGCAGCGCGCAGGTGAATTGCCCGAGCCTCTCGGGTGCGGCGTGCGCGCGGCCATACACCTCGGCGTAGGCGCCGGCGGAGGCGTAACGGAAATCGGCGGAGGTATCGACGAGGCGCACCTGCGTTCCGGCGCGCTGCGCGGCCGTGAGCAGCGCATCGATGAGCGAGGCCGACACCCCGTGCGGTGCGGCCGAGAAGAGCGCGCACTCGCCCGCCTCGCACACGAGGCTCTGCACCTCGGGCCGGGAGCTGAAGCGCTCGAGCGGATAGGCGCTCGCGAGGTGCGGAAAGGAGGCGGCCAGAGCCTCACCCGCCTGACTGTCCGAGAGCGCCGCGGCGAGCTTGAAGCGCGGATGCGCGGCGATGAGGCGCAGCAGCTCCCCGGCCACGTAGCCGCTGCCGCCGAGCACCACGGCCGGGATCGGGGAGCTCATTGCACGGCGAGCGCTTTGAGCCCGAGCGCCTCGATCACGCAGTCCCCGAGCGCCGCGCCGCTGCTGATCGCGTTGAAGGCCGGCACCTTGAGCTGCGTGGTGATGAGCTCGACCCCGACCTCGTTATCGGTGGCCGGGCCCGTGACCACGCACGGCTCGATGAGGAAGCGCTCGCGCAGGAGCTTCACGCCGCCCCAGGCGGCCACCGGATCGTTCGCCGACAGGATCACCGCCGTGAGCGCCGCGCGGATGTCGGGACACTCGAGGATCGCGTCCACCCCGTAGGTGCCGAGGATGCCGTCGCCGAGCTCGAACACCACGACGTCGGGCTTGCCGGCGGCGAGCTCGCTCAGCATGGTGCGGGTGAGCGCCGGACCGTTCACGCGCGTCGTGGTCACGACGCCGAGATCGGTGAAGATCGCGCAGCGGCGCGCACCGGCATCCTCCATGGCGAGGATGTCACGGCGCAGCGAGACGCCGGTCGCCTTGAAGGCGTCCACCGTGAGCCCGCGGTGGCGCATGCGCGCGATGAGCGCGCAGGCCGCGGCGGTCTTGCCCGCCTCCATGCAGGTGCCGGCGAGCGCCACCACCGGCACGCCGCGCGCCTCGAGCGTGGCCTGCCCGTTGAGGCGCTGGTGACCGACCCGCGCCGGCACCCCGATGCGCTCGCCGAGGTAGGGAAAGTCGAGCGCGACCCCGAGCACGCGGCAGTCGAAGGGCCGGCCCTTCTGCGGGTTGATCGAGTCGCAGATCCCGAGCACGCCGCCGATGTTGAGCATCTGGATGACGTCCCCGGGCTGCAGGCTCGCGGGCACGTGCCCGGAATAGCCGAAGAGGGCGTGGGGTGAGGCTCTGGCCGCCTCCTTTCCGCACCTCGTGCGACAGGCCGGAGGCCTGGGTGACGGACGCCAGCTTGTCGACGACGACGCTGCGCATGCTCACCACGGCTTCAGGACTCCTCGGGAGTCGCCGCGGCCCGCTCGCCGGCGCGGGCATGGAACACGCCCGGGAGCGCCGCGATGCGCGAGAAGCCGAGCGCATCGGCCGCGGACCACTCGCCCGCCGCCTCCCCGTACACGCCGCGGGAGGCTGCCATGAGCGAGAAGGGCGAGGTGACCCCCTCGATGAACACCGCGCCCGTCTGCAGCAGCATCCTCACCTCGCCGGTCACGCGTTGCTGCGAGGAGAGGAGCAGCGCCTCGATGTCGCGGCACACCGGATCGAGCAGCTGACCCTCGTGCACGAGGTCGCCGTAGGGCTGCGCGAGCTGCTCCTTGATGCGCTGCTGGCGGCCCGTGAGCACGAGCTTCTCGAGCTCGCGGTGCGCGCTGATCAGCACCTCCGCCGCCGGCGCCTCGAAGGCGACGCGTCCCTTGGTGCCGATGATCGTGTCGCCGAGGTGGATGCCGCGGCCGATGCCGAACGGGGCCGCGAGGCCCTCGAGCCTCTCGATGATCCCGACCGGTGTCGAGGCCTCACCGTCGAGCGCCGTGGGCCTTCCGGCCCGGAAGGCGAGCACGTGCCGCTGCGCTTGCCGCGCTCGGGCGAAGGCATCGCGCGTGAGGAGCCAGGCCTCATCGGGGATGCTGCCCTCCGAGGTGAGGGTCTCGCGGCCGCCGATGGTCACGCCCCAGAGGCCGCGGTTCACCGAGTAGCGAGCCCCCGTGGGCGGCACCGGGAGGGCGCGCTGGAGCAGGTACTCGAGCTCATCCTCACGGCGGAAGGCCTGATCGCGCACCGGCGCCAGCACCTTGAGGTCCGGGTCGAGGGTGCGCAGCGCCACCTCGAAGCGCACCTGATCGTTCCCCGCCGCCGTGCAGCCGTGCGCCACGGTGTCGGACCCGAGCGCGCGCGCCAGGCGGGCGATGGTCTGCGCCTGCATGACGCGCTCGGCGCCCACGCACAGCGGGTAGAGCTGTCCGCGGCGCACGTTCCCCATGATGAGAAAGCGCAGCACCTGCTCGAAGTAGTCCGCGCGCGCGTCGACCTGGTGGTGCGCCACGGCGCCGAGCGAGCGCGAGCGCTCGGCGAGGGTGCGCGCCGCCCCCGCATCGATCCCGCCGGTGTCGACGGTGACCGTGATCACCGGCCGGTGCTCGTGCTCGGTGAGCCACGGCACCAGGAAAGAGGTGTCGAGGCCCCCGGAGTAGGCGAGGACGATGGGCGTGGCGCTCGGCGGCGCGGTAGCGTCGGTCATGGCGGGGTGAGTGAGGGCTTCAGAGCGGAAACAGCGTGCGCAGGCGCCGGATGAGCTCATCCTGTGCGCGGGCACTGGCGGTGGCGATGAAGATGGTGTCATCGCCCGAGAGCGTGCCGGCCACTTCCGGCCACTCGGCCTTGTCGATCGCGACCGCGACGCTCTGCGCGGCGCCGATCGTCGTGCGCAGCACCGCGAGGCAGGCGCCGGCGCGCCTGAGCGAGCGCACGAACTGGGCGAGGGCGCCGAAATCCCCGTTGGCGCGCGTCAGCTCGTCCGCCGGCATCACGTAGCGGCCGCTCGCCTTGAGCACGCCGAGATCGCGCAGGTCGCGGCTGATGGAGGACTGGGTCGCGCCGTGGCCTTCTTTCTTGAGCAGCCGCACGAGATCGGCCTGCTTGCGCACCAGGCCGCCCTTGAGGATGCGCACGATGGCGCCGCGCCGCTCGAGCTGCTGCGCATCGCTCAGCACGCTTCGGGTCTCCTATGCATAAAGATGCACATATTGTGCATTTAAATGCAAAAAGGTCAAGGGCACGCCCCGGGGGCGGCCGCGCCCCGGGTGCGTGAGCGCGTCCGGCTACTTCTCGACGGTGAAGACCAGATCCGCGCCGCGCGCCTGGCCCATCTCGGTCCGCACCGTCCAGTGATCGCCGAGCGTGTAGCGCAGCTTGAAGGTGTTGAGCTGCTCGGTGAGGCTCACGCCGTAACTGACGTACAGGCGTGGCGAGAGGTAGCGGCCGAGGACCAGCGAGGTCTCGTTCGCGATCGGGTCGGTCTCGAGGTTCACGTCCGGGATGCCGACGCGCGGGCCGACCTGCGCGGCGAGCAGGGCCGCGCCCTGGCCGAGGGCGGCATTGCTGGCGTTCTGCGCCGACTGGAGCGACCCCCCGGCGAGGATGAGCGACATGATCTGCGACTGCGGCAGCGGCGGGTCGGAGAAGAAGGACAGGCGCGGCTGCAGCAGCGTGCCGCGCACGTTGACGCCGGCCTTGACGTCGGGGAATTCCTTGACGGCGCGCACATCGATCCCCGGGTCATCGATCGGGCCGCCGGTGAAGAGCAGCCGTCCGTGCTCGATATCGAGCTTGCGCGCGTAGGCGGTGTACTTGCCATCGGTGACCGAGAGCTCCCCGGTGGCGCGGGTGGTGGCTTCGTAGCCGCTCTTGATCGTCATGTTGCCGGTGAGCTTGCCGGTGAGCCCCGAGGTGTCGATCCTCACCCGCTCGCCGAGGCTGAGCGTGATGGTCGACATCACCTCGAGGCGCTTGGCCGGGTCCTCTTCCTCCCGGCCGACCAGGATCTCATCGGGCGAGGCGCGCGTGGCGCCGGTGAAGTCCTTGGGCTGGATGCGCGCGTAGGGCACGGTGACCGTGCCGGTGACCTCGACGCGGCGCCCGTTGATGCTGAAGTCGAGGTCGGGTGAAGCGTCGATCTGTGCCTCGGGCACGTCGGCGACCCGCAGCCCCGTGCCGCGCAGGTGGAAGCGCCCGTACGGCAGGAGCGCCCGCCATTCGAGGTGCCCGCCGGCGCTCACGCTGCCGGCGCCCGCCTGCGCGCTGCCCTCGAAATCGAGCCCGGCATCACTCACGCGCGCATCGAGGCTCGCGTGACGCAGCGCGAGGTTCACCTGGTAGACATCGATCTCTCCGTCGCTCACCTTGATGAGCCCGTCGAGGAGCGGTGCCCCGACCGTGCCCGATACCTTGAGGTCGGCGTTGAAGTGACCCGCGGCGCGATCGATGTCCGGCGCGTAGAGCGAGAGCAGCCCGAGCTCGGAGGTCTGCGCGTGCAGCTCGCCGCTGAGGGGCATGTCCGGCCACTGCGAAATGTCGCCATGGCCCTGGCGCTGCGCCTCGAGCCGGCCCTGCACCGTGCCGACCTCACCGTCGCCGAGCTCGATCTCCCCGATCAGGAGCCCGGGGGTGGCGCTCAGCATCACGGTACCCGAGCCGATGCGCGTGTGCTCCATCCGCCGGCTCGCGAGCTTGTGGACGAGCTCGGCGTCGGTCAGCTCCGCGCGCAGCGTGCCCGCGAGCGGGGTGCCCGACCCGCTCGAGAGGCGCGCGAGCAAACTCACCGTGCCGAGGTACTCGACCGCGGGCGTCATGCCGGCGGTGAGAGTCCCGATCGGCAGCTGGTTCGTCATGACGGTCGTCGTCCAGGCCGCCGGGCTCCACTGCCCGTCGGCACACAGGCTCCCGGGGGTGCCGGTGAGGCACAGCCACTCGAGCCGCCCCTGGGATGGCCCCGCCGTGAGCTCGACGGGGCGCTCGAGCGCGAGGCGCAGCGCTTCACTGCCGCTGATCGCGACCGAGTCGAGGGAGCCGCTGAACTCCCCGCGCACGTAGGCGCCGTGCGCCTCGGCGCTCGCCTTGAGCCCGGTGGCGGCGACCTCGAGGCGCAGCGCGTAGTCATCCGGCGGGCCGCTCAGGTTGAACGCGACGCTCTCGAGCGTGCGCGCGCGATAGCTCAAGCCCCGCAGGCGCGCCTCGATCCTGGAATCGTGCCGGGCGGCGCCGGGATCGAAGTTGACGTCGGCATCGAGGCTCTCGAGCTTGATTCCCTGGTAGTCGAGGCCCGCGCCGTGCGCGCTGGCGACGATCACCGGGTCGGCGCGCGTGCCGCGCACCGTCCCCGAGGCTCTGAGCTCCCCGCGCATCCCGGCCGCGAGCAGGTTGAGGTCCGCGGTCGACACGGCGAAACGCAGGTCGACGTGCTCATTCACCTCACCGTCGAGCGCGAGGTGCGTACTGCCGAGCGCGACCCGCACGGCGCTGAAGCCCCAGCTGTCCGCCGCATGCCTCAGCGTGCCCGAGCCGCTGGCCGCGACCCCGCGGAGCTTCCCGCTCAAGGCGCTGAAGGCGACGCTGAGCTCGCCCCTCCCCTCGAAACCGCGGCCGGAGGCGGCGAGATTGAAGCTGAGGCTCCCCGGCAGATCCGCCCGCCAGGCGTCGGGGTTGATGCCCGTGGCGCGGCCGTTCACGGACCACTGCGACTGCGGGGACCAGTCGACCTCCCCGCTGAGGCTCGCGTGCCCGCCGAGCAGGTCGAGCTCCGCGCGCTCGAAGGCGAAGCTGTCCTTGCCGAGCGTGCCCGCGAGCTCGAGCGGCATCGGCGGCAGCGTGCCCGCGCGCGCGCTGCCCTTGGCTTCCACTCGGTAAGGCAGTGTCCCCCTGAGGGTGACGGTGCCCGAGGCGCCGCTCACGGCCGGATCGCGCCCGAGGAGCGGCCAGCGGAAATCGCTCACCTCGCTCGTGAGCTCGAGCCGCGCGTCGTCGGTGCCGATGCTGCCGGCCGCACGCAGCCGTGCGCCGGAGGCGATGTGGCGCAGCTCGATGCGCTGCGCGGTGAGTACGCCCGCGGCGTAGCGGCCCGAGAACTGCGCGTCGAACGGCCCGGCGCGCAGCCCGGTGGGGTTCACCGCGCCGCCGGCGCTGAAGCCCTGCGCGTCTCCCGTGACCGCGAGGCGCCCGGTGATGCCCCCGAGGGCGCCGCCCGCGCCGAAGGCGCGCAGGTCGAAGTCCTTCACCAGCGCCTCGCCCGTCAGGTGCCAGCGGTCGGTGAGCTCGAGCCCGCGCCCGATGAAGCTCGCGCGGAAGGGGCGCGTCGCCTGGCCGAGGAGCGCGAGGGAGTTGAGATCGCCGCGCGCGCTCCCCGCCACCGTCCAGGGCGGGCCCGCGGAAGGGTGCCAGTCGAGGTGTCCCGTGACGTCCATCCCGAAGGGGTCGGTGGCACGGATCTCTCCGCTCCCGCTCGCGCGCGCCGTGCCGCCGATCAGGCCCTCGGCCTGGAAGAAGCGGATCACCCGGTGACGCAGCACCGCGGCGCTGTCGAGGTCGGTGGCCTCCATGTGAAAGCCATTGGCCGCCACGTTGAGCGTGGCGCGACCGACGTGCACCTGCTCGGCGCTGATGATGAGCCAGCGCGGCAGGAACGGCGGGGCTCCGGGGGTCGAGGGCCGGGTGCGACGCCGCACCTCGATGAGCGCGCTCCCGACCGTGGCGTGCGTCGCGCGGATGGTCTGCAGCATGAGCGGCATGAGCGCGACGTGCGCCGTGATGCCCTCGAACTTCAGGTGCACCAGCTCGTGGTCGATCTCGACACGCTCGACCGCGAGCCCCCCGGCGACCGTGCCACTCACCCCCACGATGTCGAGCTGCACTGCGCCGAAGCGATGCGGGATGTGGCGGACCACGAACTGCAGGCCCGCGGTGCTGTAGAGCGCCGCCCCGATGACACCCAGGGGGGCGATGATCGCCGTCCCCACCGCGAGCCAGGCGAGGAGCAGCAGCACTCTGCGCAGCGTCGGCATCGCGGCCTACAGCTTCGGCGAGAAGTTGATGTGCAGCCGCGGGCCCGTGCTGCGCGAGAGCGGCTGGGCGATGTCGATGCCGAGCGTCATGACCGGCAGCCGTACCCGCAGGCCGATACCGGCCGAGTACTCGAGGCACAGCCCGCTCGGCGGCGCCGGGGCGGTCGCGGGCGCGGGCTCGAGGTTCGGCGGGGTCCGGCAGTTCCGGCCGTTGGCGATCCAGGGGGCGCCGAAGCGATCGAAGGAGTTGCCGTAGTCGAAGAACGCGGCGAGCGCGAGGTTGCCCGGCAGGTCGCGGATCACCTCCACGGTGCCGGTGATCACGTCCTTGCCGCCCACCTTGATGTAGGTCAGCTCCTGCTTGCCGGTCTTCGGGTCGGTGAAGAACGCCGGGTCGACGGGTGAGAGCTGGTTGTAGGCGAAGCCGCGCACGCTGTTGTCGCCGCCGGCGAAGAAGCGCAGCACCGCCGGCAGGTTGGTGAAGCGCGACACGAGGCTCGAGCCCACCTCATCGCGCAGCAGCAGGTGCCACTTGCGCCCCAGCGGGAAGACGCGCTCGGCCTGCGCGTGCAGCTGGATGAAGTTGGAATCCGAGCCGAGCGAGCTGTGCGAGCCGCGCAGCTCGGCGAAGAACGGATGCTCGAAGAGCGCCTCCCCGAGATAGCCCTTCGGCACCGAGGCGAGGTCGACCTCGGGCACGAGCAGCCGATCGGTGCGCGCGCCGTTGAGATCGTCGCTCGTGGTGCGCATCGCCTTCACCTGCCACACGTGCTGCCAGCCGCCCGCGACCCCGGTGATGCTCGGGCCCACCGACAGCGTGTGGGTCAGCACGTCGGCGAGCTGGCGCTGCTCGATCGTGCCGCCGAGCGTCAGCTTCTCCACCGCCGGATCGCCGATCGGCACGTTGTAGCGGCTCTGCAGGCTGTAGCGGGTCACGCGCGCGGCCTGTACCTCGACGCTGAAGCTGTGGCCGAGGGAGTTGATGCGCCGGTCCTCGAAACCGAAGGTGCCGCGCGGCCCGGTGTCGGTCGCGTAACCCGCGGCGAGGGAGTAACGGTGCCGCCGGCTGGCATCGGCGCGGATGTTCACCGGCACGATGTGGCTCACGCGGTCGGGCTCGCCGGGCAACACCTCGAGGTTGGCGAAGTACTGCGAATCATCGAGCGCGAACTGGGTGCGCAGCACCTGGGTGAGATCGAAGAGCTCGCCCTCGTGGTAGCGCAGGTAACGGAGCACCAGCGCCTCGCTGACCACGTGCTGCTCGATGCGCGTCGAGCCGAAGTGATAGCGCGCACCGGTGTCGAGCTCGAGTGCGACGTTGGCCCGGTGGTTGGGCGGGTCGACCACCAGCTCGTTGCGGATGAGACGCGCATCCAGATAGCCGAAGGTGGCGGCGGTGCGCTGCAGGTCGGCCTTCAGAGCCTCGTAAGCGCCGTGCCTCAGGCGCTCGCCGTCGTGCAGCGGCAGGTGAGTCAGGATCCGCACGAACAGCGGATCGCTCTCGCCCGGTCCGTCGACGCGCACGTCGACGTGCTCGAGGAGCACGGGCGGGCCCGGGTTGATGTTGATCGTGATGCGCCACTCGTTACGGCCGAGGTCGGTGACCGCGGACTCGACGTGCGGCTCGTAGTAGCCGAAGGGCTTGAGGGCGGCCTGCACCTCGCGCTCGACGCGGTTGTGCAGCCGCTCGACGGTGTCGGCGTTGAGGTCGGTCCCGCCCTTGCGGTAGCGCTCCAAGCTCAGGTATGCGAGTACGTTGGCGCGCAGCTCCTCGTCGACGCCCTTGATCTCCACCCTGATGCCGGCGGCGGCGTGCGCGAGCGAGGCGAGCAGGCACGCGGCGGGCAGCCACGCGGCGACTGCCGGGGCCCGCCAGTGCCGTCGACGAGCCTGCGGCAGGAGAGTGCGCTGCGTCATCGGAAGGTGCGGTGAGGAGAAAGTCCGGGAAGTCTAGAGCCTTGGACACGCGACTGCTTGCCACCATGCTCATTGAGAGCCCTATGGCTGCGGGCGGTTCCGCACGAGCCTCACGGCCACTCGCCGCCGTTCAGTCTGAATTCAGTTTCACCGGCCGGCTCCCCGAGCGGCGCGAAGCGCCGCTCGCCGAGATACACCCGCCCGTCGTGCTCCTGAAGCAGCACGGTCGAGCAGCGCGTGCCGTACTGCCGGTGCACGACGAAGGGCGCCGACAGGGCCTGTTCCCATGCCGCCGGCACCGCGCCGCCGCCGTGCACTGCCGTTCCGGCCGCTGCCGGAGTGCGGTCACCGAGCAGCGCGAACAGCTCCTGCGGCGTGCCGGGGACGGCCCCGGCGAGCCACTGCTCGAAGCCGCGCCGCACGCGCACGAGCTTCGGCCACGGCGTGTCGAGGAGCTCATTGGCGAGCCCGTAGACCCCGGGTTCGAGGGCGCGCGCGAACGGCGTGGCGCGGTTCGAGCCGTAGCAGAGGGAATCGGCGTCGCTCACGAGCAGATTGAAGCCCGAGTAACGATCCGCCTCGCTCTCGAGCGCGGCGCAGAATTCGCGCGCCCCGGCGGCTGCGGCCAGGTAGCGCGGGATCAGCGCCCCGCGCGAGGGAGCCGCGGGACGCGGCGGCTGCAGATCGCGGAAGTTGGTGACCACGCCGAAGCGACGGGCGCGATCGAGCGCGAGCCAGGTGCCGTGCGCCTCGAGATCGCGGCCGCCGAGAATCTCAACCGGCGGCGGCCAGCGCTCGAGCGCCGCCGCCGGGCGCCGGTGGTACTCATCGCGGTTGGCCGCCACGACCAGGCGGTAGCGTGGGTGCGCCTGCCAGGCGAGCACGAGCAGGCACATGCCTTTAGACGGCTCCCTTCAGCCAGTCCTCGATGAGCCGCCAGGAGATCGACTGCGAGGGAGGCGCGAGCGCCTCGCCCGAGGTGAGCTGCTCGCGCGTGAACCAGCGCGCGTCCTCGAGCTCCCCGCTCAGGCGCACGGGACTCCCGCGTGCCGCGTGCGCGCGGAAGCCGACCATCAGCGAGGAGGGGAAGGGCCAGGGCTGCGAGGAGGCGTAGCGCACGCCGCTCACCGCCACGCCCGTCTCCTCGGCGACCTCGCGCACCACGGCATCCTCGAGACTCTCGCCCGGCTCGACGAAGCCGGCGATGGTCGAGTAGCGGCGCGGCGGCCAGCTCCCCTGGCGTCCGAGCAGCGCCCGCTCCCCGTCGCTCACCAGCACGATGATGGCCGGATCGATGCGCGGGAAGAGCTCCTGCTCGCACGCCGGGTTCGAGCAGACGAGGATGTGACCCGCATGGGTCGCGACCGTGGGCGCCGCGCAGATGCCGCAGTAGCGGGGGCGCGCACGCCAGATCGCCATGGCGCGCGCATAGGCGAGCAGGCCCGCCTCCTCCGCCGCCAGCACGGGTGCGAGCGGGCGCAGCTCCTCGAAGGCGGTGCCCGCGGGGGCGCTGAGCTCCTGTGCCGCCGGTAGATCGATGAGCACGCAGCGCACCCCGCGAAACCACCCGAGGAGCGTCAGGCTCGCATTCTCCGCGGCGCTGACCAGCGGCGCGCTGCGGGGGAGGAAGGCGATGCGCCGCGGACTCCCGGTGTGCAGCAGCTGCGCGGTGCCGTGGCCGAGCAGGTACTGCGTGTCGGGGTCGGCCTGGGCGGCGGCGATCCAGTCCGCCTCGGTGCGCGCGTCGACGCGCCGCTCGAGGTAGGGGCCTGCGAAGAAATTCGGTGGGTGATCCATGCGTGCCGCGGCGGATTCTATCCGGGGTCTGCGCGAAACTCAGCCGCGGGATGAGGGCGAGCCTGTGCAGTGGTGGCAGCGCCGCTCGCGCAGCGGAAAGCGCTCCGTGACCAGCAGCCCCCCGCAGTCGCGGCAGCCGCCGAGGCGCAGCTGATCGCCGCGGGTGAGGGCGGTGGCGAGGAACACGGCGTGCTCGAAGGAGATCTGCGCGGCGGGCAGCAGCGCCCGATAGGCCTCGAACGCCTGACACAGGAGCTCGCCCTGCGTGAGCCCGGGGAGCGCCCCGGCTGCAACGCAGCTCACCGGCACCACCCCGAGGAGCGACAGCACGCTCGCGAGCACGGCGGTCTCCTCCTGCAGGCGCAGCGAGCGGGTGAAGTAGGCGACCTGGTGCGGCGACTTGCCGCGGTGGCGCGGCAGATCGTGCCGCACGTGGCTCATGTAGGAGCGGTAGAGCTTGCGGATGCGATCGTCCGAGAGCCCGGTCCAGGCGCGGATGGTCTGGGTGCGTGCCTCGTGCCGCAGGAAACGCAGCGCGAGCTCCATGCACGCTCGCTCGTGCCGGTAGCGGTCATCGCAGATGCGCACGGGGGCCTCGCAGCGGGTCTCGGTCCGGCCAGGGGATCGGCACATTGTGGGAGAAGCCCTGCGGAACGCAATCCCCAAATTTGGTAGAAAATTACCAAATTCGAATGTGGCTTTGGCCCGCCGCTGCGCTACGATGA
>WNFI01230703.1_pt1 | contig 27945 bp, 24 predicted proteins | sample 5400471 | NCBI WGS metagenome assembly WNFI01 (sample SAMN13153348, study PRJNA577476) | soil metagenome | isolation source: 100 cm saprolite on Douglas fir-dominated hillslope | place: USA:California | collected 2013-09-17
ATGGATCTTGACGGTCCCCTCGGACAGGTGCAGCTCGGCGGCGATCTCGCGGTTGGATCGCCCGGCGGCGAGCTGGGCGAAGACGGCCTGTTCTCGGTCGGTGAGCTTGCTGAGCAGGGCATCGCGGCCGGTTTGCTGGCCGGGATCGGGTAGCAGGGGGACGAACTGGTCGATGAGCCGACGGGTCGCTGTGGGGGCGAGGACAGCGTCGCCCCCGGCGACCGCGCGGATGGCGGCAAGCAGTTCAGCCGGTGGCGCGTCCTTGAGGAGGAATCCGCTGGCCCCGGCCTTGAGCCCGGCGAAGACGTACTCGTCCAGGTCGAAGGTGGTGAGGATCAGGACCTTGCTCGCTGAGTCGGCGATGATCGAGGCGGTCGCCTGGATCCCGTCCATGCCGGGCATCCGGACATCCATCAGCACCACCTCGGGGCGCAGGGCTGATGTCCTCCTCACCCCGGTCGCGCCGTCCGCGGCTTCGCCGACCACCTCGATGTCCGGCTCTGCTTCGAGGATCATCCGGAATCCCATGCGGAGCAGGGACTGGTCGTCGACGAGCAGAACCCGGATCATGGGGCGTCGCCGCCGTCCAGGTCCAGCCGCGCGGAGACTTTCCAGCCCCCGGGCTGGCGGGGACCGGCCTGCACGTCGCCGCCGTACGCGTGGACTCGTTCCTGCATCCCGATCAGCCCCCTGCCCAGGGCCTCCTGCACGAGCCGGTACACCGTCAGCTGCACACCGGCGGGCACGTCCGGCGCCTGGCCGTGGATCTCCAGCGTGGTCTCGAGTCCCGCGGACCGGACCTGCTCGATGAGCGCGTCGAGCTGGGTGAGATCGGGGACCGGCGCGAGGGCCGCGGCAGGGTCCTGGGCGTTGCCCTGGCGCAGGCCGCCGAGGAGCCGGCGGGTATCGGCCAGCGCCCGCCGCCCGGTGGCCGACACGCTGCGCATCACTTCGGTGGCGCGCTCCGGCGACCTGGCCGATGCGGCCACCGCCGCGTCGCTCAAAGTGATCATGACGGTGAGGTGGTGGGCGACGATGTCGTGCATCTCCCGGGCGATCCGGGCGCGCTCAGCCGCCGCGGCGAGCGCGCCTTGCTGATCTCGCTCGCGCTCCAGCCGTTCAGCGCGGTCGTGCAGCTCGGCGAGGTAGGCGTGGCGGGTGGCGGAGTACAGGCCCAGGCCGAGGGCGGCGGCGACCATGCCGGAGACGAAGATCGCGTCAAACCACCATTCGCGGCCGGCGAACAGGAACAGCCCGACGACCACGGCGAGCTCGAGCACTCCGGCGCAAGCCAGCGCGTCGCGGCGCGGCCGCAGCGCCGCCACCGTGTACAGGGCGATAAGCAGGGCCAGCCCGTCGACCAGGTGCCGGTCCCACAACGCGGCGGCGATGGAGGCGGCCACGACCCAGCCGAACACCGGGACGGGCCAGGTCCGGCGGACCAGCAGCGGCGCCACCATCACGGCTAGCACGACGATGACCGCCGCCGCGGGCCGGTGAGCATCGTTCCGGAACAGGTCGGGCAGTGCCGATGCCCCGGCCAGCAGGGTGACCAGCGCGTCGGATACCCAGCGGCCCGCTGCGCGGCTCGCTGGGTATCCGGCCTGGCTGAGCATCCTCACGTTATGAATTGTCCCCCCGGGTCAGGCGTCCGATCGCCGTAGCCGCCAGGCTCCCGCGGCGATGAGGACCGCGGCGTACCCGCACAGGAGCGCGAAGCCGGTCCACGGCGACAGCGGGTTGTGCACGCCCTGCGCCCCGCCCCAGATGACGTCTCCGGCGTTCGAGGGCAGGTACGGGGTCAGGTGATTGCTGACCGAGGAGGGCAGCAGCCCGGCGAGCGGCGGGATGACGAAGAACACGGCGGCGAAGGTGGCTATCCCCGCCGCGGTGTTGCGCAGCAGCGCGCCCAGGGCGACGCCGATCATGCCTGCCACCGTCACGTACAGGGCGGCACCGATGACCGATCGCAGGGCATCAGGTGCGGTGATGGACACCCCGAGATGGTGGCTGCTCAGCAGCGCCTGGCCGAGGAAGAAGGAGATGAAGCTGGCGATCAGCGAGGCCGAGAAGATCGTGCCCGCGAAGACGGCCAGCTTGCCCCACAGGACCGGCAGGCGGCGCGGCACGGCGGTGAGCGAGGCACGGATCATGCCGGTGCCGTACTCGCCGCTCATCAGGAGCACGCCCAGCACTCCGAACGCCACCACGGCGAAGATGACGCCGTTCAGGCTGGCCGTGACCGGATTGAAGCGGGCCCGGTCGGCCGCGCTGAACGTGTGGTACTGGCTGGCGGTCACCGCCGAGAACAGCGCGCCGATGCCGATCATCAGCACGACGGCGGCCAGCAGGGTGTAGACGGTTGACCGCAGGGAGCGGAACTTCGTGAACTCCGAGTGCAGCACCCGGCGCTGGGTCACCTTCAGCGCAGGCGCAGGCACCCTGGCGGCGGCGGTGGGAGCCGCGGGGGCGAGGACGGTGCTCATCGGGCTGCCACCGCCTCGGCAGCATCGTAGGAACGGAAGTCGACAGAGTCGTCGGTGAGCCGCATGAAAGCCTCCTCCAGCGAAGCGTGCTGGGCGGTCAGTTCGAAGATGGGCAGGTTCGCCTGCCAGGCGGCCGTGCCGATCTGCTCGGCGCTCAGGCCCTGGACGTGCAGGACGCCGGACTGGTCGCTGGTCACGGTGATGTCCGGGCCGAGCAGCAGGTCGCGCAGCCGGGCCGCGTCCGGGGTGCGGACGGTGACGGCGCTGCCGCCGGCGCGCGCCACGAACTCCTCGACCGTGGTGTCCGCGATCAGCCGCCCGCGGCCGATAACGACCAGCCGCGCCGCGGTCAGCGCCATCTCACTCATCAGGTGCGACGACACGAACACCGTGCGGTCTTCGGCGGCGAGGCCCTTAAGCAGATTCCGGACCCACAGCACCCCCTCCGGATCCAGCCCGTTGACCGGCTCGTCGAGGATCACGACCCGGGGATCGCCCAGCAGCGCCGAGGCGATGCCCAGCCGCTGGCCCATCCCCAGGGAGAACCCGCCGACCCTCTTGCCAGCCACATCGGTCAGGCCGACCATCTCCCGCATCGTGGTCGACTTGCCGGCCCCGTTCGGGCCGAGGAAGCCCGTCACGATACCGGGCTGGACGATGAAATCCAGCCCGTCGACCGCCAGTTTCTCCCCGTATCGCTTACTGAGGTTCTCTACCTCGATCATCGCGTGTTCCCTCTGTCGGTGACGCCGGTAACCCCGGCACCACCAACGCTAGGAACCAGCCGTCCGGCGGGTCATCGGCCAGGAGGCCATAACCTCGGCGGCGACATATGCCGCGAGGCCTACCCGCCACCGTCCGGGCGGCCTACGAGGACCGGACGCCGCGGCCGGTGCACACGGCTGATCCGGACCGCTTGCGCGGTCACGTCGAACGTCCCATCCTGAATCGTGTGGCTCCGCAGCAGCCGGACGCGCGGCATCCCCACTTCTCCCCGCACCGGGCGCCGCCGCCGGCGGGGCAGGCGGAGCCCGCGCACCGGCCCGCCAACTTCATCTCCGGCTACGAATCCATGCGGGTCCGGTTCAGTCTCGGGCCGGCCATCGGCCATTCGTGACTATCGCGGGCAAGGTCCGCTAGATCGGCCCGGCTGAGGCCGGATACCCGTAGCCGGGCGGCCGCCTGGACAGCGGCCGCCGATCTCGTATTGCTACGGAGAGTATTTAGATGTTTACGCTTCGTAGTACCAGGTGATAAAGGCCCTGCTACGAAAATGGCTTCCTGCCGGCCAATTGTGCAGCCAATGCCGCTAGACGAGCTGGCATCCGTACGGGGGGAAATACCGCATGCTAGGACCATGGGGTGATCTGTGCGCGAAGCGAATCTCGCGCCGCGCCAGCATGACGCTGGTGATTGTTTTGTCCGTTCTCGTGGGCGCCATATCGTACGCCTCTGTCGGTTATCTGGACCGAGCAGGCACGGCCTCTGCTTGTGCGCGCCGTCCGGTCTCTGGCACGTCGGTGCTTCCCGGCGCGCCCGCCGTGGTCGCCGCGGGCCTGGCCAAGGCGCTGTTCGGGTGCGCGCCGACCGTGGTGATCGCGAACGCGAACCGCGCGGCCGATGTGGCGGCCGCTGTCGGGATGGCCGAGCAGGCGCATGCGCCGCTGCTCCTGTCCTGGCCGATGGCTCCCGCTACCACCGCCGCCTCCTACCGCGGCGACGCGGCGGGCGCGCGGCAGGCCCGGCTGACCGCATCGGTGGGCACGGTCGCGCTTCGGGAGATCAGCGATCTGCGTCCTCGCAGCGTGCTCGCCGTCGGGCTGACTACCGCAGAACTCTCGGCGGAAATGCCCTGGGCGCATGTAACCACCAACCCGGCCGGGCTGCCAGGGATGTCCCGGCCCGCGCCGCTGGGTCGCGTCGTCGTCCTGGCACCCGCGGGCCGGTCTGCCGTGGCCATGGCGGCAACGGCAACGGCGGAGGCGGCCGGCGTCACGGTGGTGGGGGTGCGCGGCTATGACCCGCGAGGCGATCCGGCCGCCGTCGCCGCCCTCTCCGCCATCAGGCCCCGGCAGGTCATTGCCGTAGGGAGCGGCTTTGGCCCGACGAGCCGGCTGGTCGCCAGGCTCGCCGTCGCCAGGACGGGAGTCCGGTTGCCGGGCGGTGGCCAGCTGGTGGTGCCCATGCACCGGCTCGTCGCCCTCTACGGGCACCCAGGAGTCCCGGCGCTGGGGGCCCTGGGTCAGCAGGGGCTGCAAGCCAGCATCACCAGGGCCAGGCACGCGGCGGCCGCTTACCGCGCGCTGAGCAGCGTGCCCGCCGTGCCGGCGTTCGAGATCATCACTACGGTCGCCACGGCGGCTCCCGGTAACGACGGCACCTATTCGTCCGAGACTCCTGTCGCCTCTCTCCGCCCCTGGGTGGAGACCGCGACTAAAGCCGGAATGTACGTGATCCTCGACCTGCAGCCGGGCCGGGCCAGCTTCCTTGCGCAGGCCAGGATCTATCAGTCTCTGCTGAGAATGCCGAACGTGGGCCTGGCCCTTGACCCTGAATGGAAGCTGCAGCCGCGGCAGCTGCCGCTGCGGCAGATCGGCAGCGTCAGCATCACCGAGGTAAACGGCGTCGTCAACTGGCTGGCCCAGCTCACCGCACGCTATCGCCTTCCCCAGAAACTCGTGGTGCTGCATCAGTTCAAGCTCGGAGAGATCGCTGACGAGAAGCGCCTTGACACCAGCAACGACGATCTGGCCATCGTCATAAACATGGACGGGCAGGGCACCCCGGCCATGAAGCGGCAAACGTGGGATGCCGTCACCGCGGCCGCGCCGCCAGGGGTGCCCTTCGGGTGGAAGGACTTCTACGTCAAGGACCAGCCGATGCTGAGCCCATCGCAGACGATGGCCAGGACACCGAGCCCAGTAATGATCTCCTACCAGTGATGCGGCTACGGCACGGTGACGGTAGCCACGTTCGAAAACGCGCCGCAGTCGGCACCCTTGCACGCCTGGAGCTTGAAGGCATAGGTGTCGCCCGTGGTCAGCAGGCCGGCGGTCCACGGGTCCTGGGCGGGGGACAGCGGCCAGGGCAGTTGCGTGAACGCGGTCTCCCCCCGCGTAACGTCCCTCAGGTAGACGTAGTAGCCTTCCGCGCCGGGCGAGAGCGTCCACGACAGCACTGCCTGGCCCGCCGTGCTCGAGGGCCGCACCGTCAGCTGCGGCTGAGTCAGCGGGCCGGTCGGCAGGACCGGGAACGGCGTCGGGTAGGCGCCGCCGAGGTGGAACCTGCTCGCGAGAACGTCCGCGAATCCAGCCGCGATCTTGACCTCGCCGTTCGCGTTGGGATGGATGTCGGTCCCGTCCTGCGCGACGGCGATCGGCGACGCGATCGTGGAGAGCTGCGCGGCAGTCGAGGAGATCGTCTGGTTGTAGCTGGCGATGCTGGCGGCGAACGCGGGATCGGTCTGCTGGTGGATATCCGGTGGTATGAGGCCGAGCACGATCCGGATGCGCGGCCGGGCGGCCCGGGCGGCGGCGATGAAGCTCTTCAGGTTCGCGGCCATGCCCGACTGGCTGACGCCGTACCAGTAGATGTCGTCAAGGCCGAGCAGCACCAGCAGGTAGCTCGGCCGGTAAGTGGCCACCTTGCCGCCGATCACGGCTTTCTCGCTGAATAGCGTCATGCCCCACCTGGCGTCGTGCGCATTCTCGAACCTGGGATCGGCATAGCTGCAGTCGCCGTCGACGTTAGTCACGTTGTTGAACAGCCAGTTGTACGGGCCAACCATCTGCGGGCTGACGCCGTCGGCCCGCAGGTGCTCATAGAGCCGGTACTGCCAGGTGTAATCGCCCGAGCTACCCTCGCTGATCGAATCACCAACGATCATGATCCGGACAGATCCGCCCGACGGCTGGCCCGACACCGGGGGGCACGGCGCGGGCTGGGTCGCGGCCGAGCTGAGCCCGGCGGTGGCGGCCCCGACGGCCCCGGCCGGCGCCAGCTGGCACACGGCCAGCGCGACGGCCGCCACGGCCAGCGCAGCCGCGTGCCGCCGACCGCGCTGCGCGGTGCCCAAGTGCAGTAACCCTGATCGGCTCATTGTGACCTCCGGCAGGATAATGGCTATCGCAAACGCGCCCACTGCCGCAAGGGCTGCTCGAGGATCGTCAGCGTCTAGCAGTGCCATCCACCCGGGCGCCGAGGGGCTTAAAGGGGGCCCGCCGGCGCCTGGTCCATTCTCGCCCCAGCGAGCCTCGGGTGAGCGGGACTACCTGCCGACCGATACCGGAAGGTGCGCTGGCCCGCGAAGGTTGATCCGGCCGTTCCACGTGACGTCGCCGTCAAGCGCCAGGCCGGGGAAACGGCTGGTGAGGCGCTGGATGGCGATGGTGGCCTCGAGCCGGGCCAGGGATGCGCCGAGGCAGTGATGCGGTCCCCCGCCGAAGGAGACGTGCTGGCGTGCGTTGTCGCGGCTGAGCTTGAGCTCGCCGGCGTCGGTGCCCCAGAAGCGCTCGTCCCGGTTAGCTGAGCCGAGGCTCGCCATGACGAAGGCCCCGGCGGGGATCGTGATGTCCCGGATCTTCACCGGTTCGAGGGTGATCCTCCTGCTCGCCTGCACGGGGCTGTCATAGCGGAGCAGCTCCTCGATGGCGGTGGCGGCCAGGGCGGGGTCACTGCGCAGCAGCGCGAGCTGACCCGGGTGCCGCAGCAGCGCGAGCGCTCCGCCCGCGATGAGGTTGACCGTGGTCTCGTGGCCTGCGATGTAGAGCAGCAGGGTCTGCGAGATCAGCTCGTCATCGTTCAGCACGTCGCCGTCGTCCTCGGCATGGATGAGCGAGGTGAGCAGGTCGTCAGCGGGATTGTCCCGCTTCCATGCGATCATGCCGGCCGCTATGTCAGCCAGCTCGGCGTCGGCGGCCATGATGGCCGACACCAGGGCGGGATCGTTGACCGGCTCCAGCGAGCGGACCAGCGTGCCGGTCAGCTCCCTGATGCGACCCTGGTCCGCGGGCGGCGTGCCGAGCATCTCGGCGATCACGGCGAACGGCAGCGGGAACGCCAGGGCCTCGACCAGGTCCACCCGGCGCTGTCGTTCCGCCGCGTCCAGCATGGCGTCGACCAGCGCCGTGATGCGCGGCTGGAGAGCCTGGATGGCCCGCGGCGTGAAGGCCTTCGACACCAGCCGGCGCAGCCGCGTATGGTCGGGTGGATCCCGGTCGAGCATGGACAGCCCGTCCGTGCGGGGCGTCTGCTCACCCCGCATCTGCTCGCGCAGCTGCGTGAGGGGGCCCTCGGCCAGGTTGCGGTCTTCTACCGACAGGCCGGCGCGGAGCAGCCATGACACGTCGTCATAGCACGTGAGCAGCCAGAACCCCAGCGGATGCTGGTACACGGGCGCCTCATCCCGCAGCGCCGCGTACTGCGGGTAAGGGTCATCGGTGAAGCCGGGCGCGAACGGGTCGAACAACGGCGAGGCCTGGGCAGCAACCATGACATACTCTCTGCTTGTTCCAAACTATCAGATTGTCACATACTCTGCGTATGTCACTATACTCAGCGCATGTCACACGTCAAGAGCCGTCGCGAGATGTACTCCGAGGCCACAAGGGCCGCGCTGCTGGACGAGGCGACGACCCTGTTCGCCGCGCGCGGGTATGCGAGCACGTCGCTGGAGGACATCGCGTCCGCCAGCCAGGTGACCCGCGGCGCGGTGTATCACCACTTCGCGAGCAAGCGGGCTCTGTTCGAGGCGGTGCTCAGGGCCCAGGAGGCGGGGGCGATCGCCCGGATAACGGCGGCGGCCACCGCCGCCGACCCCTGGGAGGCGGCGACCCTCGCGCTTGATGCGTACCTCGACCAGTGCTGCGACCCGGTCTACGGGCGCCTTGTCTGGCTGGAAGGCCCGGCCGCGCTCGGCTGGCACCGCTGGCGGGAATGCGAGGAGGACTACGGCTACGGGCTCGTCGAGCGCTTCGTCACCGCCCTCATCGACCAGGGCTACCTGGAGGACACGGCGGCGGACAGCCTGGTCAGGTTCTGTTTCTGGATGCTCGGCGGTGCCGGACACACCCTCGCCCAGGCAGCAGAGGCGGACAGGCCGAGGCTGCGCGAGGAATGGCGCCACCTCATCCGCCGGGCCATCGGCGCGATGAGGATCAGCTAGCCCGCGCGGTAACTGCCGCTAGCGGGATACCGCTCACAGCCGGTCGGTGACCCAGTGCCAGCCGTCCGGCTCGTCATATACCGGGCGTACGACGACAGTCCCCGCCGCATCGGACAACTGAGCCACGACCGCGATCAGCTGGCGGTGGAAGTCACCGGGCGTGTGCTTGCCCTCGTGCTGATCGTGCGCCACGAGGGTCACGGCCGATCCCTCACCGCCGACCAGCCGGGCCGTGACGTTGCCGTTGTAATCACGGCCGACGGCCGCGATAGCCGCGGCCCGGACGATGTCACTGCCATCGTCCTTGGCCACCCAAACGTCAGGCGAGGCCATGCGCGCCCCCTCCCAGCTCGTTTGTCGCTGCGCTCCCACCATAGAGTCAGCGGCGGCGTCCCCGGTATCTGGCCGATGCGGCCGCAGCGCCGCGGCCGGTGCCCGGACTGGCCGTCACGGCCGCCTCGCGGGCGGCAGGCTGCGCGCTCGGCGCGACCCGGCGGGCCGGCGGGCCGGCGATGGAGCGCAGCAGCGCCGAGCCCGGGCTGACGCTCGCGGCGAGCGGGACCACGCCCGCGCGGCGCATCAGCATCCGCACGTCAGCTGACTGCGCGGGGCTCTGCACAGTGATCACCACCCCGGCCGCGCCGGCCCGGGCGGTGCGCCCCGACCTGTGCAGGTAAGCCTTGTGCTCGGCGGGCGGATCGGCGTGGATAACCAGGTCGATGCCGTCCACGTGAATGCCACGGGCCGCGATGTCCGTAGCGACCATGACCCGGGCCGCGCCCGAGGAGAACGACGCCAGGTTCCGCTCCCGGGCGCCCTGCCCCAGGTTGCCGTGCAACTGGACCACGGAAACCCCTGCGCCGACAAGCTGGCGGGTGAGCTTCTGCGCGCCGTGCTTGGTGCGGGTGAAGACCAGCGACCGCTTGCTGCCACCCGCCAGGGCCGCGACCACGCCTACCCGGTCCCCCGGCGCGACGGTGAGCAGGTGATGCACCATGGCGGCCGGAGCCGCGGCGGCCGAGTCCACCGAGTGCACGGCCGGGTCGTTCAGGAATCTTCGTACCAGCACATCAACGGCGTTGTCGAGGGTGGCGGAGAACAGCATCCGCTGGCCCTCCGCCGGGGTGCCCTCCATCAGCCGCCGCACCACCGGCAGGAACCCAAGGTCAGCCATGTGGTCGGCCTCGTCAACCACGCTGATCTCCACATCACCCAGGTGGCAGTGCCCCTGCTCGATGAGGTCGGCCAGCCGCCCAGGACAGGCGACGATGATGTCCACCCGCTTACGCAGAGCGGCTACCTGGGGGTTCTGTCCAGTGCCGCCGAAAATGGCGGACACGGTCAGGCCCATGGCCCGGGCCAGCGGCGCGAGCGCCGCCATGACCTGACTGGCCAGCTCACGCGTCGGGACCAGTACCAGGCCACGCGGACGGCATGCGCTGGTGAATCCGCCAGCCAGCCTGGCGACCAGCGGGATCGCGAACGCGAGCGTCTTGCCTGAGCCGGTCCGGCCCCGGCCCAGGACATCACGCCCGGCCAGCGCATCGGGCAGCGCAGCGGCCTGAATCGCGAACGGCATCGTGATGCCGACCCCGGCCAGCGCCGTCACCACGGGCGCCGGGACGCCGAGCTCGGCGAAGGTCGCGCTCAGCGTGGCGATCTCCGTCACGCCGCGTGGTGGGGCGGTTGCCGGCGCCCGCGTGACCTGCGCCTGGCCGACCCGGGCCGGGCCGGCCTTCGATCGGCCCCGACGTCGGCGGGCATGGGTGTTTTCGATGGGCAGAGCGGTCATAAGGAATCTCTTTCGGACTTGGGTGGCCGCATCTTCCGAGGGCCGCCACATCCGATCCGTGGAAACCAGCTCGCTCATCGAGCGATGTACGACCGGCGCGCCCTGATGGCGACGCCTCACGGCTTGCCGTGTTGCCCGCAGCCTACCGCACCCGCGTCAGCGCCTTCCCGCAGCAGGGCTCTTTCGATCTCGCCGCGCGAGTTCACCCCGAGCCGGGTGAGAATCTGACCGACGTGGAACTCGACGGTCTTCACGCTGATGTACAGCTCGCTGGACCGCTGGGGCTGGTGGGGACATTGGAGGGCGTGGGGATGTTGTGGCCCCTTCTCCCAGCGATGGGGGCACGTTCTGCGGTGTCTTCCAGTCCGGCAGCCCCGGGCACGAGGACTTCACCGAGAGCCTGGACCTGTTCGCCGACAAGGTACTGCCGTCGCTGCGCAGCCTGCCGTAGCGTCAGCGACCCGGCGCCGTCCGGCGGCGGCTTCCGTGATCGGGGAGACTTTTCGGCCGTAATCGCGAAGTAGTTTCCCCAATCATGGAAGGGCCCGGCCCGGGAGCTGATCGCCGAGGGCAGCGGAGTCGAGGATGACGGCGAGTTCCTGGCCGCCCGTCCGGACCAGCCGCTGATGCTCGTCGCCATGGCGGATTTAGAGCTGCATCCTCGCCAGCACCGACCTCGACACCCTTTTGTAACCCCACCAATTAAGGAGCTTCTATCGACCACCATCGCTGTCAGGCCAGGCAGTACTGCTCGTGGGTGCTGCTCAGACGGCATCCTTTGCGGCACGCTCGAGATCGGCGGATGATGACTGGCATGGCCAGTGCCCCTGGGGGAGGAACGTTGCAAGCACGGCGAGATCGCCGCCTGGTGCGGCGAGTCTGAGTGCATGGCCGCTCGCAAGCGTGGTCGTCGCCGATGCGGACGAAGCGGACGTGCTGAAGATGGTCGGTGCTATCGCCTGGGCCGCCCAGGACACCCCGGACAGCTCAGCTCAAGCCGACCGCCTGCTCGCCCTCCTCATGAACGGACTCCATCACGGCGGCGTCCGGCGATGACCAGGCTGTGCGTCAATCGGCGTCCAGGTCGGCCTCCGCGAGCAGGCGAGGGGCCTCGCCGGGGTCACGCAGCAAGGCGGCGAGCAGATGCCGTGCCGACCACCTGCCGGACGCCCAGGCCAGCCCGCAGGCGAGGCCGCCGGGCCCGGAGGCGTGTACCTCGCCGTGGGTGTAGCGCCACGGCACGGGGATGCCGTCGACGACGAGCCGGTCATGTGCGTAGTAGCTCGTGGGAGCGTCGGACAGCACCGCGCCCAGGATCGCGGGGACCGGGCGGCGTGACGGCGTCGACTCGACCAGCCCGGTGACCTCCTCCGAGACCAGCGGCAGGTCAAGCAGGTCAGCGAGTCGCCGAGCCCGGTCGTACGATGCCAGGACCAGTGGCCGGGCCGCCACGAGCGGCCACAGATCCGCGGCGTCGAGTACCAGGGCGTCCACGGCGTCGGCCACGACAATCTCGTCCCCGCGCACAACGCGCACTCGGTCGGGCGGCGCGGCCTCGACGACAGCCGCGAGCGCAGTCCACAGGGCACGCAGCTGTGCCCGCGTCACCGCCCGCCCGGGGTCGGCGAGCCGGTCCAGTAGCTCGTCCGCGCCGCCTGGCTCGGTGAGCAGGTCGGCGAGCGAGGTGCGTACGCCAAGCGCGCCGGCGACAGCGGGGTCCGCTGGCAGGCCGACCTCGTCGTACAGGCCCGCGAGCAGCGGGTCCGCGTCGGCGACGCGCACTTCGGTGGGCCGGTGGCCGCCGAGCACCGGATGGCGGCCGAGCCACCAGGCGGTGTAGGACGGCACGTCGGCGTAACTGCCGTCGGCGAGCAGCACCCGGGTGGGCTCGACGAGCGCCGCCCGCAAGGGCGGCGCCGCGAGCAGGTCCAGGGCCTGCGTCCAGCGCGCCGGGTCGACGAGCTCGAGGTCGCGGACGGCCAGCACTTCCGCCGCCACCGGGGGCAGGCTGCCGCCGGGCAGCCGGGCACACGTGTCGGCCGCCCATTCCTCCGCACCGTCCAGGTCGAGGTCGGGGGCATCGAGGGCAACGTCGTGCGCGACCAGCTGCCCGAATGACGACAGCACGCCGACGGCCTCGAGGGTCGCGGCGCCGTAACGCCCGAGCATCTGCGGGCCCACGATGCCGAACGGGGTGTCCGCCGCGACCACCTCGGCCAGGGGGCCGCCGGGAAGCAGCAGCTCGCCCGCCGGATACCACTCGCCGTCAGTGCCCGGCAGGGCCAGGTCAGCGAGCCACGACTGCTCACCCGGCCGCAGGTGCGCGGCCGCGACGAGGCTGAGCACCGCTTCGGCGACCGGACCGGGATCATCGTCGTCGTAGGACGCCGCGACCGCCGCGCGTACAGCAGGGTCGGCGAGGACGCCCCGCGGTGTGGCATCGACCGCGCCCAGCCGCGCCAGCAGCGGGTGCGCCGCGTCAGGATGTACCACGCGGAGGCCGAGGAGCGCCAGCCGCCCGGCGTCCTCAAGGCCCGGCCCTGGCAGCAGCAGCCCGCGCGGGCCCCGCACCAGCCGCCCGTCGGCGAGCGGCACCGGCAGCGCGCCCAGCTCGCTAAGCTCGCCCGGCTCCGCGGCGGCCAGCGCGTCGTACAGCCGCCGCCACCAGGCCGGGTCGCGGCCAAGCGACGCGAGCGTGTCGGCCAGGTCGGCCAGCCGGAGCCGCCGGGTGCCGAGTACCGCGTAGGCGCGATGCCGCGCCGGCCCAGCGACCAGGCCGGGCAGCACCGGAGCGAGGCAGTCGGCGAGGCCGGGAAGGGCTGCGTCCAGGATGACCGCCTCCGGCGGCCGGACCCGCGGGCCAGACCGCTCGGCGGCGGGAAGGAACGCGGTCTGCTGCAGCCGCGCCAGGACCGCGGTGCCCAGCTGGGCCTCCAGCTCGCCCCGCGGGATCCGCGGCGGGACCAGATCGAGCAGGGCGGGTCCCGGGGCAAGGACGGGCAGCAGGCGAGCGTAGACCTCGGCGGCCTGATCGAGGAGGAAGTCGGTAAGCGGGCCGGGCGCGACGTGACGCCGGTCGGGGCTGAGCGGAAACGAGGCGAGCAGCAGCGCTGGGAGGCTCAGCGGTTCGTCTGTCGGCGTGGGTGCGTGCACGACACTGCTGACCCCGTCAGGCAGGCGGCCCGTCGGCATATCGCCGTTCTGGCCCCCCGGCGTGACCGGCACCGCCCAGCGGACCGACCAGGACGGGCGCGCACGCTCCTCGGCGGGACGGCCGACGAGGAGCGCCGGATCGGCCTGCCCGCCCGCGGCCGCCGTGCGCCACCTGCCGACTGCGCCGTCGCCGCTGATCGTGACGCCGTCGCCGTCGTGCACCGCGCTGAGCGCGCGGGTCGTGCCGTCAGCCTCGATCTCGATGGAGGTGAGGGCAGGGAGCGCAAGCATGAGCGCGGGTCCTGCCTCGGCGAGCAGCCGCTTAACGAGCCGACCAGCGGCCTCGTCCCGCAGGGGCAGCGTGACGGCGGTGGTGAAGCCCTCGGGGGGCGCGCCGTCCGCGGCGAACGGCAGCCGCAGCACGGGGAGGTGACCCGACCGCCGGTCGAACTCGGCGGCCAGCGCGGGAATCCGCCGGACGAGGTCGCGGGCGGCGCGGCGCGACCAGGCCACCGCGCCGGTGAGCGAGGAGATGCGCGGCTCGTCGCTGACCGCGACGGCGGCGGCGAAGCCCACACCGAACCTGCCGACTGCTGTCCCATGTGCTTCGGGTCCTCGCTTGCTGGAGGCGCGCAGCGTGGACAGCGCCGCGACGCCCGCCGCGTCCAGCGGCGCTCCTGTGTTCGCCGCCACGAGCGTTCCGGCGCTCAGCCTCAGCCGCAGCCGCCCAGCCACTCCCGCGCGCGCCGCCGCGTCGGCCGCGTTCTGTGCCAGCTCCACGACGACGCGGTCGCGGTAACCGCCGAGCGCGTAGTCCTCCTCGGCGTTGGCGTCCTCGCGGAACCGCGCGGGAGACGCCGCCCAGGCGTCGAGCACCCGGCGGCGCAGCTCCGCGGTGCCGAACGGGTCGGACTGGCTGTCCTGCACGGCGTGGATCCGCCTCTCCTTGGCGACTGGGATGGGGCGGGCCCTGGGGATTGACCGCCTGCGTGGTCACGTCGAACGTCCCGTCCTCGATCGTATTGGCACATCCCCGTACCCCAGCCGGCCCGTCGGCCAGTCGTGAAACTCCGCGCCTGCCGCTGACACCGATCTTCTCCACCCTCGGGAGGATGGCTCCGCGGCGCGCGTGTTCACGCCTCACGAACTGGCTGGCGCACGGTTCAGCGGCTCAGCTGGGCGCGAGTGCCGCCCGCCCTTCCATGCCGCGGGACATCAGCCGGCCCGGATCGTCAGCACGGTCCACGCGCCCACACAGACACGGTCTCCGTCACGCAGCCGCACTCTCGCCCCCGGCGGTATCTCGCGGTCGTTGACCAGCGTGCCGTTCGCCGATCCCGGATCACAGACCGTCCAGCCGCCATCCGGCTCGGCGCTCAGCACCGCGTGCAGGTGGGAGACGCCCGGATCGAGGGGCGGGCCGGTCAGGTCGATCTCCGGCTCGAGCCCGCGCGAGGCGCTGCGCCGGCCGATGCGCATCTCGGGCCCGGACAGCCTGAACCGGCGCTCCGGGCCATTCGCGGGGAACTGGAGCTGACCGGCGTCCGGGCCCTTGGCGGCGACCATGCGGTCGAAGTGCGCGCGGTCCGCGGTCACGACCGCCGTCCACGCGTCCGCGGCGGCAGCGCCCGCGACGAGGCTCTCGCCTAGTCTCGCGGCCCCCTCGCCCGGCGCGGCCCCGTCCGGCGCGGCCTGGCCCGGCGCACCCTGGCCGGTGGCGAAGCTGTACCCGCACGTCTCGCAGAACTGGCCGGGCCGGTCGGCCCCGCATTGCGGACAGCGCTCCCCCACGGCAGTGCCGACGCCGGCTGGGGGCGGGTCCGCCGCAGCGCGCACCGTGCCAGCGGCTGCGGCTGGAGCCGAGGCCTGACCGCCGACGCGGATTCCGCATACGTCGCAGAAGTCGCTGCTCTGGGTGTCGTGGCCGCCCGGGCAGGTCGGCATGCCCGCCTCGCTTACTTCCTGGTCCTGACCGTCCTGGTCGATCTGGTGTCGAGCGCCATCTCATCGGCGTCGTCGACCTTCTTCTTCAGGCGCACTGTCCCGGTCGCCGCGTCCACCACGTCGACGACCTTCGCCAGGAGCCTCGCGGTGTCCTCGTTGTGTGACTGCTCGGCCAGCGCCACCGCCCGGCCGAGCTTGGCCGTCGCCGTCTCCTCGTCGCCCTGCTTGCGCGCCTCCAGTCCTTCCTGGATCACCTGGGCGAGCTCGGCCTGGCCCGTGTAGTGGGCAACGTTCGGATTGATCCGCGTGGACAGCGCCTCGTCGTCGGTCCACACGGCCCGCACCATGGCCTGCCCGAGCACGTCCGAACCCGAGGGCGTGGCGGTCACCAGGCTCACCCGGGCGGCCAGCATCTCCTGCCCGACCGCGGCCGGGACGACCCGGACGCCGACGTGGTAGTCGCGGCTCTCGCCCGCACCCCACGCGCCGGTCGGGTAGTCGCCGACCTGCGGGCCCGACTGGGTGCGGCGCGCCGTGAGGTCCTCGACCGTCGGAGCGACCTGCTTCACGAACCGGATGGTCGCGTGCTGGGGCGTCCACACCCGCAGCGACACGTCGGCGACGTGCTTGCCCATGGCCGTTTCCATCATCGCGGCGAAGTCGGCGGCTAGTCCCGCCGGATCGGGCACGATGTCGACGGTGCCGAGCAGCGCGGAGGAGATCCGGCGGAGTTCTGCGACCTCCCAGTCGGTGCCGACGCCCCGGCAGTCGCAGCTGAACATCCCCTCGCACAGGCTGATCGCCGCGCCCAGGTCCTCGGGGGTCTCATGCTCGTTCCGGCCGTCGGTGAGCAGGATCGCGTGCCGGAGCGAGGCAGGGTGGGCGGTGAACATCGAGTACGCGAGGCGCAGCCACTGCCCGATCGCGGTTCCGCCGTGCGGGAGCAGGCCGGATACGGCCTGCTTCGCGTACTGCCTGGTCGTCGCGTCGGCCAGAGCCAGGCTGCCGTCCGGAGGGAAAACGGGATGGGCCTCGTGCGTGCCGGCGACCACAGCGAACGCCACGCCATCGCGGATCACGTCCACCGCGGCCGCGGTGGCCGCGCGAGCTTCGGCGATCTTGGTCTGCGGCGACCGCATCGATCCGGAGCAGTCGATGATGATGATCTCCGCGATGCCCGCGTCCGCGGCGGGGGCTGCTGATCCCGCGCCCGGGGATCCTAGGTCCGTAGATGTCACCGTCGGGGAGGTCACCGTCACGATGGCGCTGACATCATCGCCGCCCTCGGGAAGGTACTCGTTCTGGGAGACCTCAACGGTGAAGTCAGGCTGGCTCATCGGCAGGCAGCTCCTTCGCATCAGGGGGGACTGCTGGCATCGCGGGCACGGTCTCGTCGTGACGTTCCGGCGTCCGGGGCGGGAACGGGGCGAGGACCGCGGTCACGTTGTCGGCGCCGCCGGCCTCGAGCGCGAACGCGACCAGCGCCGACGCCGCGCCGAGCGGATAGGTCAGCGCCATCGGCAGGGCCAGCTCGGACAGCTTCGCCGCCTCGGGCTGGTAGTTCCACAGCCCGTCCGAGCAGAGCAACAGGACCCCCGGACCGGGCGGCTCGAACCTCGCCACGTGCGGCGCGGCACCTCCCGAGTCCGCGCCCACCCAGCCGGTCACCACGTGGGCCTGCGGCAGCGCGAGCGCGTCGGCCTCGGACAGCAGCCCGGCCGCGATCATCTCCCCGGCCACCGAGTCGTCCAGGGTCAGCCGCTGGGCCATTGGATCAGGGCCAGCGCCCAGCCAGTAGGCGCGGCTGTCACCCAGCCAGCACAGGGTCACGGCTTCGCTGGTCATCACCGCGGACACGAATGTGGCGGACGGCGGATCCTTCCACGGACTGCTTCCCGGCAGCTCTCCCAGCCCTGCCACGGCCTCCTGCGCGGCGGCGACCGCGTCCCGGGAGGCCTCGATCAGGTCCTCGCCGGTGCGCACGCGCGCCAGCAGCACCTTCACCGCGGTTTGCGCCGCGGCCAGCGACGCCTCATCAGGTAGCCGGGTGCTGGACACCCCGTCGCACACCACCGCCACCGCGGCGGGACCGCTGTCCAGCTCCGCGGTCGCGAGCGCCATCGCATCCTCGTTGCGGTGATGCCGCCGGCCGCGATCGGTCACTCCGGCCAGCAGCCCGAGATCGATCTCGGTGTGATCACGGCTGGCCGGTACCTTGTGCCCGCATGACTCGCAGTAGCCGTCGGCGGTGATCTGTGACGACTGGCAGAACGCGCACACGGTGGCGTTCTTCGGAGCCTCACCGCTGACCACCGCGGGGGCAAGTTCCGTCCGGCACCCCTCGCAGAAATTGTCCTGCGGGCTGACCGGTATGCCGCAGGACGGGCACGTGGCCCCTCTGGATGACGTCGCAGGCGGGGGGGGCGCCGCGCCTGGGCCCGGTAACTGCGCTCCAGGCCGAAACGCAGGCCGCGCTCGGTGAAGTCGTAGCCGAGCAGCTGACCACCGGCGGCGGGCGCGCCGGCCGGGGGACTGGCGCCGACGCAGTCCAGCGCGGCCCGCAGGACCTCCGCGGTGAGGAACTCCATCTGGATGGCGTCGAGATTCAGCCGTCCGAGCCGGCCGCCGGCCTGCCGCAGGTCATCGGGAGATACCCGGGGCCGGCCCGGCCGCGACGCGACCTGGATGCGCACCGCGGCGACCTGGGCCGCCTCGTGGTAGCTGGAGGTGTCGGGCACCGCGGCGAGCGCCGCGATCGCGCCGGCCGGGTCGCCAGCGTCCAGGCGAGTCCGGGCCAGGCCGAACGCCGCGCTCACGTGGGCCTTCGGGTCCACCGTCAGCACGAGCTCGAAGTAGCGCCGGGCGGCCGCCATGTCCCCGGCGGCCTCGGCAGCGAGCCCGAGCGCGAGCTTGGCCGCCAGCTCGCCGGGCAGGGCGTCGCAGATCAGGTCGAACGCGGTGCGGGCGTCGCCCGGACGGCCGACGGCCAGGTGACGCAGCCCGTGGTACCACGCCGTCCGCCAGTCGGCCTGGTCGCTCGCGGCCAGGTCCGCCAGCACCGCCTCGGCCCCCGCCAGGTCACCGGTGACGATGCGCGTGCGAGCCAGCGCCAGGCGGGTCTCCGGCGACTGGGCTACCTCCGGCGGCACCCCCTGCTCCCCGGCGACGGCAGCGGAAAGCGCCGCGTTGCGCTGGGCCGGGTCCAGGGTGCTCAGCGTGGCGATGTAGCCGGCCGCAGGGTCGGCGGCGTCGACCTGAGGTACCGGGAGCCTCGCCACGATCTCGTCCGCGGGCGGCGGGTGGGCGGCACCGGCGCCGGCGGCGCTGGCATCGGCGGCACCGGCGGTGAAGCTGGCATCAACGCCGATCGCATGCAACTCGGGGCTGAACAGGGACGAGAACGACGGTCTGGGCTTGCCGTCGGCCGCCGCGAGAACCTCCCGCAGGACGCCGGTGAGCTGCTCGGCCATATCGCTGGCGGAGGCAAACCGGCGGGCGGGGTCGGGATCGGTGGCGCGCCGCAGCGCGCGGAGGAACGATTCCTGCTGGGCGAGCAGCGGCACCGCGGCCGGGTCCGGCAGGTCGTGCGCATACTTGGACTGGTAGCCGGCGAACTCGAAGGTGAGCACGGCGAGAGCGCGGCCCACGGTGTAGAGGTCGGAGGACGGCGAGGGACCCTCGGTCGCGATCTCCGGCGCCTGATAGCCGACCGTCCCGTAGATCGCGCTGTCCTCGTCGTCGATCCGCCGCACACCGCCCATGTCGATGAGCTTGAGCTGCTCCTCGGTCTGGATGACGTTGTCGGGCTTGAAGTCGCAGTACACGAGTCCCCGGCTGTGCAGGTAGCCCAGGGCCGGCAGCACCTCGATCGCGTAGGCGAGCGCCACGGGCAGGGGCAGCGACTGGCCAGACTGGCGTCGTTCCTGCAGGATCTGCTTGAGCGACTGCCCGCCCACGTATTCCATGACGATGTATCCGGCCGACTCCCCGCTCCGGCGGTCGGCGTGCTGCACGAAGTTGTAGACCCCGACGATGCTCGGGTGCTCGACCTCGGCCAGGAACCTCCGTTCGGCGACGGCCGCCTCCTGAGCCGACGCGTCGCCGGTGTTGAGCAGGCCCTTGAGCACGACCCAGCGCTGGCCCAGGTGGTGGTCCATGGCGAGGTAGATCCAGCCGAGCCCGCCGTGCGCGAGGCAGCCGAGCACCTCGTACTGGCCTGCGACCATCTCGCCGCGTTCCAGCCTCGGGGCGAAGGAGAACCGGCTGCCGCAGTTGGGGCAGAAGCCCTCGACCAGTCCGGGCCGTCCGTCCCTGCTGCGCCCCACGGGACGGTCGCACGCGCCGCAGAACCGCTTGCTTTCTGCGACCAGCGGGTTCGCCAGGACCGCGGCGGCCGGGTCTCCCGCCGAAACCGGCGGGATCTCGACCAGCCCGGCGCCCAGGTGCCCTCGGGACGACCGGCTGCTTCCGCGGCGCCCCGCGCGGCTGCCCGTGCTGCCGGTGCTGCTGCTGCCGGTGCCGCCGTATGGGGCCGAGCCCGTGGCGTATGCGGGGCCGGTCGCCCGGGCGGGGCCTGGCGGGGCCGGCACGGCAGCCAGCCCGCAGGTGTCGCAGTACCCGCCCTCGATCGTCCCGCCGCAGCCCGGCATGGCACACACGGTCGCGATGGTCGTCATTGCTGTAGTCCTCGTCCGCTCAGTGCCAGAACTGCCTGCTGATAGCCGGTCACCGCGGCCGCCGCGGCCGGCAGGTCGCAGGGAGCGGTCCACAAGAGGTCGTGGGCCCGGCCCTCCAGCAGGTCAAGCTCGGACGCCAGGCGGGGCCAGCGCCCGGCCGCCTTCAGCGCTTGCAGGGCGGCCAGCCGGTCGGCCAGGCCGCGGACCTCCGGCGGCTGGGGCAGCAGCGCGGCGGCGATCCTGGCCGCAGCCCGTTCCCGCGCGGCCATGGCATCCTGCCAGGCTTGCCGCGCGGCCGTGACGGTCATCGTCACCGCCGAGATCCGCCGGTCCGCGTTGTCGCGCACCGCCGTGAGCTCGTCGGCCTTCGACACCGCGACCGCGGCCCGCTGCCGCAGCCGGCCGAGCCGCGCGGTGTCAACCCGGCCCCCGCGGCTGCCCTGGCCGCCCTGCCACAGCGCCAGCGGATCGCAGTTCAGCACGTCACGCAGCTGGCCGAGCTCGGTCTCGGCCTGCGCGAGCGCCTCGGTGAGCCCGGTGTCGGCGAGCCCGCCGGTCCGCTGCCGCGCTGCGGCCAGGTCGGCCGCCACCTGCTGCAACTGGTCCGCGATCTCGTTCCAGACGTTCTCGGCCGCGGCCACCACGTCGGATACGTCGGCGAAGGCGCGCCTCATCTGGATGACCGCGGCAGCCGGCGTGACGTCCGTGTCCGCAGCGGCGGTGAGGTCACCCCGGGCCACGGCCGACGAGGCACGGGTGAGTCGCACCGACGGGCCGTTAAGGAGCGTTGTCAGCTCGGCGAGCCTGGGGCCAGGCAGGCGGCTGGCGCCGGCCAGAACCCCGGCGGCGCGGTCCACGACCGCCGAGTACGCGCTGAAAGTCTCCCACAACGTGGTCATGGCGGCCGTCGCGGCCTCCCAGCGCCGCCTGGTCTCGCCGGTGAGCTTCGCCCCGGCGAGCAGGCGCTTGCCGAAGCTGCCGTCCAGGTCCAGCAGGTTCGCCTGGATGGTGTCGCGCTCCGCGACCGCGGCCGCCACGGCCGCCGCCGCCCCGTCGCGGGTCAGCACGGCGGTCACGGCCCGGTCCTTCCGCAGGCCGGGGGCTGTATCTGCCGCATGGGCCGGGCGGGCTTCACCGGTACTCCGCGAGCCGGACGGACAGGCCCCAGGCACTGTCGGAGCGGTGCAGCGGGACCACCCGCGCGAGTACCGAGCCGTTCAGCCTGAGGTGGGCGCCCGCCGCAAGGCCCGGCAGGTTGTAGTTGACCTGCTGTGCGGAGATGGCCAGCGGGACATTCAGCATGGCCGGATTCTGGACCAGGTCACCGCTGGACAGGTAGGCGTCCGACGCGCCGATGCTGACGGTCCCATTGGAAGCCTGCTGTATCCCCGCTCCCGAACCCGTGCCCTTGGTCGTAATGGACATGTTCGGGTACTGGCGGTGATACGCGGCCGCCCAGTCGCCCATCAGCGGAAACAGCAGCGTGCTGCCGGTTTCGGACAAGGCATGCGGCCCCGGCGCTGGCGTCGACGGAATGCCCCCGGCCGGGCCGGACGACGCCGATGGCAATCCGGGAGCGGTCGGAGAACCGGGGTTCGCGCCGCCGCCGCACGCCGCCACGAGAGCGAGCGGCACGGCCATCACCACAGCAAGCAGTATCCGGTATCGCAGCGCCACCGACCGATGCCCCTCACTCAGTGCCTGAACCATACCGCGCTCGTACCGATGAGCCGACCGGCTCTCCGGTCGGCGTTCTGCTGCGCAGGCGCCCTGCATCCCGATTCCTTCTAACGGCGGCCCCGGGACGTGCGGGCCTTCGCAATTCTGGTCAGGCCCGGCCTATTCAGGGCCAAGAGTAAGTGACCGTGGTGAACCTTGAGTGAGCGGAAGGTAAGCAGCAAGCGAGTGAGTCTGAGATAGCGCTCAGGGCGACCGATTGGCGCGTCCCCGGCCCTGCTTATCCTCACCGGAATTCAGGATCGCCACGACGGCCACCACAAGCCGGGCGCGCCGTCCCGCCGGCCCTTCCACCGGGCGGGCACGAATGCGGAACCAGCTCTCGTGGCCGGCTCCGGGCGAGTCGGCGGGGAAGCCCAGAACGCGCCGGCGCCCAGAGACATCGACGGGGAAGCCGACGGCGCGCGGCCGCTCCTCGCCGCTCCAGGCGTACGCGCTGGCTCCCCAGAGGCCAAGGACCCGGTCTTGACTGCCGTGTTCGCTGCTCATGGGCTCACCTCCGAGCGGCAGGCCCGCCGCGTGCCAGAAGGAAGCCGTGCGGCACGTCGCTCCCTGCCGCCTCACGACAGCATGGCGCGGCGTCCGGGACTAGGCAAGAGCCGGGACGTTATGAGAAAGCTCCAACGTCAAGCCGGCATGGTCCTCGCCGTGGGATGGATCGCGGCCTGGCCGAAAAATCGTTTGGCCAGGACGCGGGTCTAACCAAGCGATGGACGAGAGAGAAAGGAACCGACAGATGCGTAAGACCCGTGTCACCACCGACGCGGCCACCGCTCGCGAGATCAGCAAGGCCGACGAGCAGTGGCGCCAGGAGCTGACCCCACTGCAGTACAGCATCCTGCGCCAGGCTCACACCGAGCGGCCGTTCACCGGTGAGTACGTCCACAATCATGAGGACGGTTTCTACCGGTGCGCCGGATGCGGGAGCGAGCTGTTCCGTTCGGACGCCAAGTTCGATTCGGGCACCGGGTGGCCTAGCTTCTCCGAGCCCGCTGTCGCCGAGGCGGTCGAGTTGCGGCCGGACAACAGCCTGTTCATGCGCCGCACCGAGGTCGTCTGCCGTCGCTGTGGCGGCCACCTGGGCCATGTCTTCAACGACGGGCCCACCGAGACCGGCGACCGTTACTGCATCAACTCCTGCTCGCTGGCCTTCCAGCCCGCGACCTGAGAGAAGTAACAGGGCGACGGCAGGCGCGCAGCCCGGCCGGTGGCTGACCGTGGCGGGCTGCCCGCCCTTGGGGACGGGGCTACTACCGTGACTATGGCAGTGGCCCCGGTTCTGAGCAGCCACGGGAGACGTTATGGGCATACCTGGCCGCACCGATGACCACCAGTGGTCGCAGCAGCATCTCTCGCACTACGTCGAGGGAGACCTGCGCCAGCGCGCCCGCCGCCGCCTGGACCGCCATGCGCGGGACTGCGTGGACTGCGGGCGCGGCATCCGTGCGACGCGCACCCTGGTGTACGCGATCCAGGGCCTCGGCGGGCCGGCGGGGGGGCCCAGGCCGGGGACGTTACCGCCTTTGAACGGCTGTCCGGCGCGTATGCCGATCGCCTGTTCATGCTGCTGCTACGGCTGCTTGGTGACCGCAGTGAAGCCGAGGACGTGGCCCAGGAGGTCATGCTGCGCGCCTGGCAGGGCATCAGAAACTTTCAGGGCCGGTCCAGCTACTTCACCTGGCTTTACCGGATAGCGGTCAACGAGGCCAACCGCGCGCTCGAGAGGCGTGCCCGCCGGCCGCCGGGCGTATCGATCGGGGAGCGAGAACTGCAGCTACCCGCGTCTCCCGCCGTCGACCCGTCCCGGCAGGCCGAGGCGAGGGAGCTGCGCCTGGCCCTGGGCCGTGCCATTGCCGAGCTGCCGCGTGCGCTGCGGACCGCGATCGTGCTCCGCGATGTCGAGGGGCTATCGACGCAGGAGGCCGCGGAGATCGCCGGGGTCGGCGAGGCCGCGTTCAAGAGCCGGCTGCACCAGGCGCGGCTGCGGGTCCGGGCCGCCATCGGCGACCAGGCCCTGGTCGCCGCCGGAGGATAAGGCCGAGGACGAGCACCTGGCGGCTCCTAGATGATCCGCAGGGCCTCGGCGGGCGCGAGGCGGGCGGCCCGCAGCGCGGGGTAGAGCCCGGCCAGGACCCCTATGGCCAGGGCGAGCGCCACCGCGGCGAGCAGGACGGTCACCGGCACCACCGCGCTCCAGTGGCGCTCCGCGGCGTAGACGGTGGTTGTGAACCCGCCGAGAACCGCTCCGGCCGCGCCGCCGGACGCCGCGAGCAGCGCGGCTTCGGTCACGAACTGGGCCGCGATGTGCGCGCGGCGGGCGCCCAGGGCCCGGCGCAGGCCTATCTCGCCGCGCCGTTCCAGCACGGAGAGCACGGCCTGTACGGCGGCCACGCTCGCCGGGTTGGTGCGCACGTATATCTCGGCCGGGGAGCCGCGGGAATGCAGCAGCCGCTCCGCTGCCGGATAGCCGATCAGCGCCGACCGGTCCAGCTCCGGTGCGAGCGGCAGCCGGTCGAGGATTCCGGCCACACTGAACCAGTGACTGCCGAGCCAGACCAGTACCGATCCGTCGGCGCGGTTGATGCCCAGCGCACTGGCCGCGTCGGTGCCGAGGATGACCGCCGGATAACGCGCCGTGGCGGCGTTGAGGAATGTGCCGTCGGCCAGGCGTCCCTGCAAGGTGGCCAGCAGGTTGGTCTGGGCCGCGTACACGGTGATCGCGTTGGTGTTGGCCGCCGAGATCCGGTCGTTGCGGTACACGCTGGCGTTCACGTCGCCGATGGCCGACGCGGCGATGACCGGGCCTATCCGGGACACCATGGCCGGTGCCGACGCGGACAGCGTTGCGTTCTGGCCGCTGAACGACTGGCCGGGGGTCACGGTCAGCAGGTTGGTCCCGAGCGCGTCTATCTCGGCGACCAGCTGCGCCCGGCTGGAGTCGGAGATCCCGAGCACCGCGACCATCGTGGCGATGCCCAGCGCGACGCCGATGGCGGACAGGATGGCCCGGGCCGGCCTGCTGGCCAGGCCCAGGACGGCGAGCGGCCAGGCGTCCAACCCGCGCATCCGGCTGCGCGGCGGCACCGGCCCGGCCGGGCGGGGGACGGTCCGGCGCCTCATGGTGTCCCTCCGTCTGATGTCCCGCCGTCTGGCGTCGGGCCGTCTGGCGTCCGGCCGCCGCCGGCCTGGCAGTCGAGGACGATCTCGCCGTCGCGCAGCCGGATCAGGCGCGGCGCCGCGGCGGCGATCTCCGGATTGTGCGTCACGATCACGATGCTGGCGCCGCCTGCGTTCAGGCTGGTGAGCAGCTCGATGATGCTGGCGCCGGTGGCGGAGTCGAGATTGCCGGTCGGCTCGTCGGCCAGGATGACGGTCGGCTGGCCGACGAGCGCCCGGGCGATGGCGACCCGCTGGCACTCACCGCCCGAGAGCTCGCCGGGCCGGTGGCGGGCCCGCTGCGCGAGGCCGACCCGCTCCAGTGCCTCGGCCGCCGCGCTGCGGCGCCTGGCGGTCGACATCCCGCGGTAGAGCAGCCCGGTGGCCACGTTGTCCAGCGCAGTGAGGCCCGGGATGAGGAAGAACTGCTGGAACACGAAGCCGATCCGGCCGGCCCGGATCCCGGACACTGTCGGGTCCGGCAGGCCGGCCGTGGCGACGCCGGCGACACGGACCGTTCCGGATGTCGGGCGTTCCAGCGTTCCCGCGATGGCCAGCAGCGTTGACTTGCCCGATCCGGACGGCCCGGTGACCGCCACGAACTCCCCCGCGCCGATGCTGACCGAGACCGAGCGCAGCGCGACGACCGGGGGGGAGCCCGGGTGCCGCTTGGTCACGTCGATCAGTTCCAGGGCGCTCACTGTATTGCCCCGCTCGCCTCCGGGACGCGCCCTGAGGCCCTCCAGCTCGCTCACTGTGCCACCACCACCCTGGTGCCGGCCGAGATGCCGGGGCCGCTGATCGCGACCTGTCCCCCGGCGAATAGACCGGCCTGCACGCCGACGAGCCGGTCCGCGCCCGAGCCGGTCACGACCTCTACGCCGTAACCGCCGCCGGCCAGCGCGAGGAGCGCCGTCACCGGCACCGCGAGCACACCGGTTACCGACTGCGTCGGCAGGGATATCTGAACGGGAACGCCGTCGCCGGTCCCGGTGGCTCCCGGCCGGTCGGGCCGCACGGTAAGCACGTCCGTTGCTACGGCCGACGCCGTATTCGACGAGCCGTTCGAGCTGCCGGCGCTCCCGGAGCCGCCGGAAGCGGGCGCCGCCGGCGCCGGCCCTATGGCGAGGGCCGTTCCCGGCGTGGTGGCGTTGGAGGGCAGCACGATCGACACCGCCTCCCCGGCGCGGACCGGCGGCAGGTTCGGGTTGAGCGGCACGGTGACCGTCCGCCGGTCGGTGGTGGCCTGGTACGGCTGCTGTCCCGGCGTGGCTGCCTGCCCGGGCGCGACGTTCTGCGCGCCGACCAGGATCGCCGAGGGGAGGAAGACGACCTGGCCGAGGGCGATCTCCCCGGTCACCGGGTAGCCGTTCGCGAGCTGCCACCGCTCGACGGCGTAGAGCGTGGAGAGGTCGAATTGCCCGGTGGGGGCCGAGAGCAGCCCGGTGGCGTAGTGCAGCGCGATGAGGTTGGCCTGCAGTTCCTTCACGTCGGGACCGTCGGTCATGCCCAGCACGAACGGCCGCCAGGCCGGTGTGCCACCGCGCATCAGCACGACCGGCAGGTTGTCGACCCGGTAGAGCGGCCGGCCGGCCCGGACTCGGCTGCCGACCGCGGGCAGCCAGGTGTAGGTGCCGGTGATCTGGTTCTCGATGGGCAGCGCCGGCGCGTAGCCGAGCGTGCCTTCCGTCAGAACGGTGGTGGCCAGGTTGGTCCGCGTCACGGTGGCGGTGGACGGCGGCGGGGGCGCGGCCGCGGCGGGTGCGGCGGCGCCGCCCCGGACGGCCACGGCCCCCACCGCGCCGGCAATGGCGGTCGCCGTCAGCAGCGCGGGAAGCGCCAGCGCGCGCCTCACGGCCCGGTCCCGTCGTCCTGAACGCCGGCCGGGAGCAGGTGGCGGCAGGCGTGGTCGGCCGCACGGAACTGCGGCGAGTACCGGCCGAAGTCGCTGGTGATGCCCGGCACGTTGCCGAGGCTGAGCTGCCCCTCGGCCGTCGGGTCGAGCATGGGGATGTCGTGGTCACGCATGCACTGCGCCCACCGGGTCAGGGCGGGCAGATCCGCTGCTGCCTGGCTCGCCGCGCCGGCCGCCTTGACCTGCTCGATCTTCGCCATGAAGTGATCGCACGCGCCGTAGGCAGCACTGGTCGCAGAATCGCGCGTGGGCATGTTGATCGAGAGCCCGGAGTGGCCGGGGATGTGGGCCGGGTCGGACATCTGCACGCCGTGAGCCCTCATGCACCGGGCGAAGTTGACCATGTCCTGGTCGCTCTGCGCTTTCGTCAGCGGCTGACCCGCCGCACCGGAGCCGTTGCTATGCCCCGCCAGGCTGGCCACCGGCGAATTGCCGGGGCCAGCCTGGGTCCCCGATCCGGTCGAGCAGGCGGCGGACAAGGCCGCCGCCGCGACCACCAGGGCCAGGGCAGCCCAGCGGCCAGGCCGACGGCGGGCGGGCGCGGGGGTGAGCGCGGAACTGGGCATGGAGCTTTCCTCCTCACGACTGGGCGGACGCCCGGTCACCCGCAGAGATACGCCACCGGCGGTTACGCGAGCATCACGCGCGACGGCGTCGCGGGCCCGGCGCGGCGCCCGGCGGCCGCGCGAAAGGCCAGGTCGCGAACCGGCCCGGGGGACGACCAGGCGGCGGGATGTGATGCTGGCGTGATGCCCGGTGGGGCACCATGGCCTCATGCGGGTGCTGGTGGTCGAGGATCAGGTCGAGCTGGCCGACGACATCGCCGACGGCCTGCGCGACCAGGGCATCGGCGCCGACGTCGCCTACGACGGGCCGGCCGGGATCGAGAAGGCCCTGATGAACGCCTACGACGTGGTGGTCCT
>WNFI01700128.1_pt1 | contig 27944 bp, 24 predicted proteins | sample 5400471 | NCBI WGS metagenome assembly WNFI01 (sample SAMN13153348, study PRJNA577476) | soil metagenome | isolation source: 100 cm saprolite on Douglas fir-dominated hillslope | place: USA:California | collected 2013-09-17
GCCGATTCAAGAAATGGAAGACAGGGAGCTTCATGTTTTGTTGGTCGAAGACTCCGAGCCGGACAGGGAGTTAACGATCAGGCTGTTGAACGCGGCGGGATTCAAATGTGCCTACCGCTGCGTGGCGAACGAGCAGGAGATGCGAAGCGCGCTGAGAGCGAGGCTGCCCGACCTCATCCTGTCGGATTTCTGTTTGCCCGGATTCGGCGGGATGATCGCTCTGGCCGTCGCGCGCGTCGAGGCGGCCGGTGTTCCCTTCATTTTTCTTTCCGGGACCATCGGCGAAGAGGTTGCGATCGAGGCGTTGAAGTGCGGAGCGGTCGATTACGTCCTGAAGAGCAATCCAATACGGCTGGTGCCGGCGGTAAAGCGCGCGCTCGCGGACGCTGAGCTCCGCCGCACGAGCCAACTGGCGGAGCGGCAGGTGGCCCGGTTGACCGGCGTTCTGCAGATGCTCTCGGGAATCAACACAGCTCTCCTGCGTATTCAAAACCGCGACGAGTTGTTGAATGAGACATGCCGGCTGGCGCACCGCGTAGGCGGATATTCGATCGCGATGGTGGCGCTGATCAATCCCACGACCCGCATGGCGCGCCCGATCGGATGGGCGGGGTACGATTTTCTTGCCCAGCCGGATCGCGAGTTCCCGGTTGCGGATAGCGAGGCTGCAGACACGAGTCTCATGGGGCGGGTCATTCGTACGGGGCAAGCGGCGCTTTGCGAGGATATCGATCGGCCGCCGTTTGTCATTGACGGAAGGGACGCGCTCATCGCAGCGAGCGTTCGTTCATTGGCGTGCCTGCCGTTGCGCATCGACGGCACGCCGGTTGGGTCATTCCTCTGCGGCACGTCGACGACGGGCGTCATCGGTCAGGAAGAACTGCTGCTGCTCGAGGAAGTGGCCTCCAATCTGTCATTTGCGCTTCAGTACCTGGATAAGCAGGATGCGGTACGGTTTCTATCGTATTTCGAGCCGCTGACGGGGCTTGCCAAGCGGGCGCTTTTCTGCGAGCGCTTGAGCCGTCTGCTGAAGCGCGGAACCGAGAGCTTGCCGAGGCTGATGGTCGCGGTGTTCGATATCGAACATCTGAGCGTCATCAACGACTCCTTCGGGCGCCACACCGGCGATCGCCTATTGCAGTGCGTGGCTGACCGGTTGAAGGGACATTTTCCCGACACGGAGCAGCTCGCGCATCTGGGCGGTGGGACTTTTGTCAGCATGTGTGCCTGGCCTGAGCACGTGGAGGATGAAAACCGAATCCTGCATCATGAGTTCACAAAGGTTTTCGATCGACCGTTCAGTGTCGACGGGCACGAGATCGTGGCGAAGATCAAAAGCGGGCTTGCCTGTTATCCGGAGGACGGAAAGGAGCCCGATGAACTCGTGCAAAACGCTGAAGCGGCCCTCAAAGAGGCGAAGACGTCGGGCGAGAAATACCTGCATCACCGCATCGAGATGAACTCGGAACTCGCGCGGCGCGTTGGGATGGAACACCGATTGCGCACGGCACTCGATGATGAACAGTTCGTACTGCATTACCAGCCCAAGATCACGCTGCGCACGGGCAAAATTGCAAGCGCTGAGGCACTACTGCGTTGGCAGGACCCGGAAAACGGATTGATCGCGCCGGGAATATTTCTGCCGATGCTCGAGTCCGCCGGTTTGATGACGGCAATTGGCGCGTGGGTCCTCCGGCAAGCGGCCTTTGATTGCCGCCGCTGGCGCCGCATGGGATTGCCGCCCATCAGAATCGCCGTCAACATTTCTCCCCCGGAACTGCGGCGCCGCAATACCGCGAGCGAGATCCTCGAGGCCATCGGCGATCTCGCCGGCGATTCTGATTGGGGCGTCGATATCGAGGTCACCGAGGGAACACTGATCGGCGACTCCTCGGCGTGCGTCCATTCGCTCAGAATGCTGCGCGCTGCGGGCGTACGCATCGCCATCGATGATTTCGGAACGGGGTTTTCCTCGCTGGGCCGCCTGTCCGAGCTGCCCATCGATACGCTGAAGATCGATCGCACGTTCACGGCCCGTCTTCCCGCCGACCGCAAAGGCTGTACGCTCGTCTCGACCATCATCGGTTTGGCGCACGCATTTGACATGACGACCGTCGCCGAGGGTGTGGAGACCCAGGCACAGCTCGACTATCTCATACGTGAAGGCTGCGACGAGTCGCAGGGGTATTTGCACAGCCGGCCGGTAGCGAAGGCGGAATTCGAGCGCTTGCTGGGCCATTCACGGTCAGCCCCGGAGAAAACGAAAACTCGGCTCGAGGCGGCCGGGCACTAAGAGTCAGTGCGAGCGCCGGTCATTGGCTCCCGGCGAAGCTGGGAATGATACCGGGCACGAGATACTGCTGAACGATGACGATGACGACCAGCACCAAGGTCAGCACGATGCTATGAAGGAAGGTGCGCGCCAACACCGCTCCCTCTTTGCCCTTCAAGTCCGTGACGCATACCCCGGTGGCGATGTTCTGCGGCGAGATCATCTTGCCGAGAACACCCCCGGAAGAATTGGTGGCGGCAAACAGCAGTGGATTGAGCTGCAGTTGCCGAGCGGCGACGACTTGTAGATTACCGAACAGCGCGTTGCCGGAGGTATCGCTTCCGGACAGGAATACCGCAATCCACCCCAGGAAGGGTGAAAACAGGATGAAGGCGTGCCCGGTCGACGCGACCGCCAACCCAAGGGTATAGGCGAGACCGGAGTAGTTCATCACATACGCGAGTCCGACAATGAACATGACGGTCACGACCGCCTGCCAGATCTGGCGGATCGTACGGACGGCGCATCGAAAAAGCTCGACGGGTGGCAGTCGGACCACCAATGCCGTGATGAGCGCCGCCAGCAGGATCGCGGTTCCCGTTCCGAGCGGCTGGAAGGTCCAGACTGCGGCATAGGGCTTATCGTGGTAGAGCGTGATTGACACTGCCTTGTCCAACCCCGGCCAGTGAATCGCGAGTTGACCGACGGTGGCAACCTTCCTGTAGGTCCACAGAATCACGGTGACCGTCACTATTACCCAGGGCATCCACCCCTGCCAGGCAGGAACAGGGCGAGCGTTGGCGGTGGGCGTCGCTCGCGGTGAATGCGCGATGGCAAATTCGGGATCTGCGGCCGGACGCCAGACTTGCAGAAACAGCAAGGTCGCCACCAGCGATCCGAGCGCCGCGAACACGTCGGTCAGGGTGTAATCGAGATAGTTTGACGCGCCAAATTGCGCCAGACCGAAGCTCAGGCCTGCGACCAGCAATATCGGCCACAGGGCGCGGATCGAGCGCCATCCACCGTAGAGCGCCATGACATAGAACGGCAGGAAGGCGGCCATCAACGGTAGCTGACGACCGATCATTGCCGCTAACGCCGGCGCCGGCAGTCCGGTCACCGCGGCCAAGACGGTCACGGGTGTACCGAGCGCACCGAAAGCGACCGGCGTTGTATTGAAAATCAGCACGAACACCAGCGCTTCGAGCGCCGGAAAACCACACATGATCAGCAGGGAAGCGGTGATGGCAACCGGTGCTCCGAATCCGGCAACGCCTTCGAGCAGCGCGCCGAAGCAAAAACCGATGGCGATCAACACCAGGCGCCGGTCATTCGGCAGGTGCGTGATCAGCCACTCGCGGAATGCGTCGAAGCGGCCCGATGCGACGGCGACGTTGTAAAGCAGCAGCGCATTGATGACGATCCACATCACCGGCCAGAGCGCAAATACCATGCCATTGATGGCTGAGGCGAATGCCGTGCCCACCGGCATGTCCCAGACGGTGACGGCGATCAACAGCCCGACTGCGAGGCCTGCCAAGGCAGCCTGCCACGCCGGCCGCTTCAGTATTCCCAGAAGGATCAGAACGGTTGCGATCGGCAGTATCGCGACCAGGAAAGACAGCGACAGGCTGTCACCGACCGGTGTCAACAACTGGTGAAACATGTGTACTCCCTGTTTGCGGACTTGCGCGCCGCCGTTTTGCTTTTAGCGAATCCTACTCCAGTGCCGCCGATCCTGTCATTGCCGCGGCGGGGCTGCTTGATGCGGACTTGCGCGCCCTCAGGGTAAATAGACTGATGCATAATACGGGGATGAACACCTCACTGGGGGCCGACGCGCCGCGCGCCGCCGCGCGGACTGAAGCCTCGCGCGATGAGCGCCAGGCGGACGTGGTGGCCGCGCTCAGCGCGGTTCTGCCACGCGGCGCAATCCTGTTTCGCCATGAGGACACCGCGCCCTATGAGTGCGATGCGCTGACCGCCTACCGCAGCTCGCCCCTGGCCGTGGTGCTTCCGGAAACCGAGATGCAGGTGGCGGAGACTCTCAAGGTCTGTCATCGGATGGGGGTGCCCATCATTGCGCGCGGGGCGGGCACGGGCTTGTCGGGCGGGGCCACGCCGCACCATGGGGGCGTGATTCTGTCGCTCGCCAAGTTCAACAGAATTCTCAGGATCGATGCGGGGACGTGCACCGCGGTCGTGCAATGCGGCGTGCGCAATCTGGCCATCAGCGAGGCCGCTGCTCCCTACGGTTTGTACTATGCGCCTGACCCGAGCAGCCAGATCGCGTGCACCATCGGCGGCAACGTGGCAGAAAACTCCGGCGGCGTGCACTGCCTCAAATACGGTCTGACTCTGCACAATGTGTTGCGGGTGCGCGGCTTCATGGTGGACGGAGAGCCGGTGGAGTTCGGTTCGGGAGGCTTGGATGCGCCGGGCCTCGATCTCATCTCGGTTGTCGTGGGCAGCGAGGGCATGCTGGCGGTTACCACCGAAGTCACCGTGAAGCTCACTCCCAAACCGCAGCTGGCCCGCTGCATCATGGCGAGTTTCGACGACATCGAATCGGCCGGCGCCGCGGTGGCCAGCGTGATCGCCCACGGCATCATACCCGCGGGCCTCGAGCTCATGGACAAGGCCATGACCGCCGCGGTCGAAGCATTCGTGCACGCCGACTACGACCTCGCCGCCGCCGCCATTCTGTTGTGCGAAAGTGACGGCACTCCCGAGGAGGTGGCCGAGGAGATCGTTCGAATGGAGGAGGTGCTGGTCGCCTCGGGGGCATCGCGAATCGAGGTCAGCTGCGACGAAGCGCAGCGTCTCAAGTTTTGGAGCGGCCGCAAGAACGCTTTCCCGGCGTCCGGCGGCATCAGCCCGGACTACATGTGCATGGATTCCACCATACCCCGGAGGCGATTGGCGGAGATGCTGCGCGCGATCGAGCAAATGCAGAGCAAGTACGGCCTGCGTTGTGTCAACGTTTTTCATGCCGGAGACGGCAATCTGCATCCATTGATCTTGTTTGACGCGGAAGACCCGGACGAGATGCGCCGCTGCGAGCTGTTTGGGGCCGATATCCTGGAAACCAGCGTGCGGCTGGGAGGTACCATCACCGGCGAGCATGGAGTCGGTGTCGAGAAGTTGAACTCCATGTGCGTGCAGTTCTCACCGCTCGAGCGCGCGCAGTTTCAGGCGGTGAAGCGTGCCTTCGATCCGCTCGAGTTGCTGAATCCGGGAAAGGTGATCCCGACCCTGCGTCGGTGTGCCGAGTACGGGAAGATGCACGTACACCGCGGCATGCTGCCGTTTCCGAACTTGCCGAGGTTTTGATGGATCAGCGCGATCCGGTGCTCGTACGTTTGATCGACCAGGTCGAACGCGCGCGGTCGCATCAAGCGCCGGTGGACATCCGCGGCGGAGGCACCAAGGCTTTTTACGGCGGACTGCCCAAAGGCGAACCGCTGGACGTGACCGGCCTTTCGGGCATCAGTTCCTACGAGCCCACCGAATTGGTGGTGACGGTGCGCGCCGGTACTCTGCTCTCCGAGTTGGAGGCAGTACTCGAGGAGCAGGGCCAATGCCTGCCGTTCGAACCGCCGCGCTTTTCACCGGGCGGCACGGTCGGGGGCATGGTGGCAGCAGGTCTGTCGGGACCGGCGCGCGCAAGCGTGGGAACGGTGCGCGATCATGTATTGGGCGTGACGCTGCTCAACGGGCGCGGCGAGATTCTGACCTTCGGCGGTCAGGTCGCCAAAAATGTTGCCGGCTACGATGTGTCGCGGCTGATGGTGGGGTCTTTGGGAATCCTGGGGGTCATCTGCGAGGTGTCTCTCAAAGTGTTGCCGATCTATCGGGCCACCGCGACGCTGTGCTTCGATTGGGATGAAACTCGGGCCCTCGAGCAACTCAACCTCTGGGCCTCGCAGCCTCTGCCGATGAATGCCAGTGCCTGGCACGGCGGGCGGCTGCATGTGCGCCTCGCGGGCGCGGTTGCGGCCGTGAGCGCAGCTTGCGATAAGCTGGGCGGCGCCGCGGTCGCTCCCGATGCGGCAGACTGCTGGTGGCGGAGCCTACGCGATCAGACCGGCGATTACTTTCCGGTGAGCGACGCCGACTTGGCTCGCGGCGACTGTCTCTGGCGGCTGTCCGTGCCGGCCACCGCCGCGCCGGTCAACTTGCCTGGCCGGCAGCTCATCGAGTGGCACGGCGCAGAGCGCTGGTGGCGCACCACCGCGGACCCACCCGAGGTGCGCTCAGCCGCCGCACTCGCGGGCGGACACGCCACGCTGATCCGGGGCGCCGACAGATCCAGCGGAGTGTTTACGCCTCTGAGCGATGTTCTGATGCGAATTCACCATGGATTGAAACAGGCCTTTGACCCAGCGCGCGTGTTCAATCCCGGGCGTATGTACGCCGAGCTGTGACGCTGCCATGCAAACGCATTTGAGTCCCGAGTTCGCGGACACCCCGGACGGCGAAGAGGCACAGGCCATCATCCGCAAATGCGTGCACTGCGGTTTCTGCAACGCGACCTGTCCGACGTATCAACTACTGGGCGATGAGCTGGATGGACCGCGTGGACGAATATATTTGATGAAGCAGGTGCTCGAGGGCGGGGAAATCACGCGCAGCACGCAGCAGCATCTGGATCGCTGCCTGACCTGTCTCAATTGCCAGACCACGTGTCCGAGCGGCGTCGAGTACGGGCATCTGGTGGATATCGGCCGCAAGATCGTGGATGCGCGGGTGGAGCGCCCGGCGCCGGAGCGGGCAGTGCGCTGGCTGCTCAAGGAGGGTCTCACGTCGCCGCTGTTTGCACCGGCGATGCGGGTGGGTCGGGCGGTGCGGCCGCTGTTGCCGGCCGTGCTCAGGAACAAGGTGCCGCAACGCTCCGGAGAGCGCGCGGCGAGCGCTCCCACCGGGGAGCATCGCCGCAAGGTGTTGATGCTGAAAGGCTGCGTCCAGCCTTCGATGATGCCCAATATCGATGGCGCGGCCGCGCGCGTGCTCGATGCAGCGGGCATCCAGACCGTGTACGCCGGCGGCGCCGGCTGTTGCGGCGCCGTGCGCATGCATCTCGGCGATCACGAAGGAGGTCTCGACGACATGCGCCGCAACATCGATGCCTGGCTGCCCATGGTGGCTGCGGGCGAGGGCCAAGCGATCGTGACCTCCGCGTCGGCCTGCAGTCTCGCCGTCAAGGAGTATGGGCACGCCCTGTCCGGGGACGTCGAGTATGCGGACAAGGCGGCGCGAATCAGCGCAATGGCACGCGATTTGAGCGAATTACTACCGGAGCTGGTGCCCGCGCTGAAAGACAAAATGCGGCCCGAAGGGCTGACGCGGCTGGCGTTTCACCCGCCCTGCACCCTGCAGCACGGCCAGCAATTGCGCGGCGGAATTGAAACGCATCTACGCGCGCTGGGGTTCGACGTCAATGTCGCGGACGAAGGCCACCTGTGCTGCGGCTCGGCGGGCACCTATTCGATGTTGCAACCGGAAATTGCCGGGCAACTGCGCGACCGCAAGCTCGAGAACCTCGAGAAGATCGGAGCGCAGTTCATCGTATCGGCCAACATGGGCTGCATTCAACACTTGCAGACGGGGACGCTCACTCCGGTGAAGCACTGGGTGGAAGTGCTGGATGAGGCCCTGCCGGCCTGACCGCCGCGCCCGTCGCCGCGAGGAGAAGCTTCGATGTGTTTGGTTCTTGTAGTCTGGCGAGCGCATCCGACGTACCCCTGTCTGGTGGCGGCGAATCGGGATGAATTCCACGGGCGAGCGACGACCCGCGCCGCATGGTGGCCGGACCGTCCTGAGATTCTCGCGGGGCGGGATCTTCAGGCCGGTGGGACCTGGCTCGGCATCACCCGCACGGGTCGATTCGCCGCGCTCACGAATTATCGCGATCCGGAGCAGCGGCGCCCGGACGCACCCAGCCGCGGTGCGCTCGTGACCTCCCTACTCGAGTCCGGCGCTTCGGTGGCGGAGGGTTTGACTTACCTGCGTGACGTGGGCGCGCACTACAACGGCTTCAACCTGATCTTCTCCGATGGCGAGCGCCTCGGCATCTATGAAAGCGTGCCCGGCTCCGGCCGCGAGCTGGGACCCGGCATTTACGGCCTGTCGAATCACTTGCTGGACACGCCTTGGCCCAAGGTGCAAAACGCCAAGACTCGGCTGCAGGCGGCGCTCTCAGGATTGACCGACACGGCACCCTTGCTCGATCTGCTGCGGGACGAACGGCCGGCGTCCGATGCGGAATTACCGCGGACGGGCGTGAGCCTGGAGTGGGAGCGGCTGCTCTCGAGCGCCTTTGTGCGGGCCCCGGATTATGGTACGCGCTGCTCCACAATTATTCGCATTGACGCGCAAGGCCGAGCATACTTCGACGAGTGGAGCTGGAACTCCGTCGGGGCGGACATAGGCAGGACCAACCTGCAGTTCGAACTGAGGTGACGTATGTTCAAGCGAGTGCTGCTCTGTTACGACGGTTCCGAGGTGGGCCGCCGGGCCCTGAAGCGCGGCGCGGAACTAGCGATACTCGTCGGCGCACAGGTTTACGTGTTGTCCATCATTCCGACCGGGGTGGCGGGTGCGGCGGTCGTCGCCAGTGCCGCCGGCCACGCATGCCTCGTCGATGAGGCGGGCGGCTATCGCAAACTGCTCGATGAGTCCATTGACTGGCTGAAGGCGCGCGGGGTTCAAGCCGAAGGATACCTGGCGAGCGGCAATATCATCGAGCAGATCGTCGCATTCTCCCGGCGCTTGGGCGTAGATCTCATCGTGTTGGGTCACTACCCGCACCCCGCGGGCGGCTTCTGGTGGGGCAGCCCGCAGCGCGTGTCATTGGCCGAGCGTGCGAATTGCTGCGTGTTCGTGGCCGTCAATGTAGCGGAAGAGCGGAGTTCAAGCGCTGCCTAGCGCGCCGTCGACGAGGTCAGGCTCTCCAGCGCCGAGCTCGTGAATAGATATCCGCTGGGACGGTTTTTCAATGAGTAAGCTCCCCTGGCAATATGCGAATATATCGCATGGAACCGCCAGTCTCGGCACCCGATCCGTTACCGCTCGCCAATCGCGAACGGGCCGTTGGAATAATCGCAACGGCGACGGTATTGGCGCTCTTGTACTTTGCCCGGGACGTCCTGGTTCCGATCAGTTTGGCGGTGATTTTGAGCCTGTTGATAGCGCCGCTGGTGCGGGTGCTACGGCGCATCGGCTTCGGGCACATCATGTCCGTGCTGGCGGCCGTGATGGTGTTCGCGTTTTCATTCGCTGCGGTCGCCGGCGTCATCGGGTCGCAATTGGTTCACATGGCGCAGAGTCTGCCCCGATACGAGCGGACCATCCAGCACAAGCTGAAGACGCTGAATGACGTTACGGTGGGCAAATTCAACCAGCTCACAGGACAGGCCGGGCGCTTCACGAACCGACGCCCTGCCGCGACCGGGCAGCCGGGAACTCTCGAGCGGCCGGGAACTTTCGAGGAGTCGGGAACTGCCGATGAGCCGGGAATACTCAACCGGCCGGGAACTATCGAGGCGTCGCGCACTCTGCAGCAGTCCCCGCTCACGGGCCCGAACACTCCGATCCCCGTCGAGCTGCATCAACCACCACCGAATCCCGTGCAGGTCATCGAAAGGGTGCTCGGCTCGATCTGGGTGCCGATCGAGACCGCGGGCATCGTGCTGGTCGTCCTGGTGTTCGTTCTGCTCGAACACGAAACCTTGCGCGACCGCTTCATTCGCATTGCCGGCGGCAACGATATTCGCCTGACGACGCTCGCGATCAACGATGCGGGGGAACGCCTGTCGCGGTTCTTCGTATCGCAATTCGCGGTCAACTTGGGGCTGGGGATCACGATCTGGATCGGGCTCAGCGTCATCGGCCTGCCGCAGCCCCTGCTGTGGGCCGCGCTCGCGGCCGTTCTGCGCTTCGTTCCCTATGTCGGGGTATGGATTGCGGCGCTGTGTGCGACGCTGTTGGCCGCCGCCGTCGATCCCGGGTGGATATTGGCGCTGACCACCCTCGGTCTTTTTGCCCTCATCGAGCTGATCGCCGGCCAGCTGGTCGAGCCGCAGCTGTACGGTCACACCACGGGTCTGTCGCCGCTTTCGGTGGTGGTTGCGGCGATATTCTGGAGCTGGCTGTGGGGTCCGATCGGCTTGATCGTCTCGACTCCCTTGACTCTTTGCCTGTTGGTTGCCGGACGGCATATCAAGGCGCTCAGTCTGCTCGACGTTCTGCTGGGGGATACGCAGGCGCTGACCATGCCGGAGCGATTCTACCAACGCGCGCTGTCGGCCGATTCGGCCGAGATCATCGCCAGTGCACGCGTGTTTCTCAAGCGCAATTCGTTCGCAGCTTATTGCGACCTGGTGCTGATGCCCGCCCTGCACCTGGCACGCATCGATCTCATGGCCGGCACCATCAGCGTCGATCAACAGGCCAAAGTCCGCAACACCATGGTTGCCGTGATCGCCGCCATCGGCGGGGAGAGCCGAAGACTGCCGCGCCGCTACCGCCAATCCTCGGTCCTCGACAGTTCCAACATGGGCCGCGAGCTGCGCCGGCAGCGGGAGCAAGTAAGCGGCCGCTGGCAGGGACCGCTCGTAGTGCCCCCGGGGTCCGTCATGGTTTGCGTGGGCTTGGGATCCATGGCCGACGAGTTTGCGGCGGAACTCCTGGTGCGCATCCTACGCGAACAGAAAATAGATGCGCGCCACATGGCGCTCGAGGACATGCCGGCGGTAGCAACGCCTCCCAATGCCGCCGAAGCCGTCGCCATCGTCTATGTAGTCAGCGCCTTCCCGAGCGAGGAGCGCGGGCGCGGCGAAGACATGGCGGATGAACTGCGCCGGCGATTTCCGCATGCGTGCATCGTCGCGGTCTTCCTCCCCGGAATGCTGCTGCAACCGGAGGCCTCGGTCGACAGTGTACGCGGGGCCGACAAGGCGGCGTCGTCTCTGGGTCATGCCGTGCAAATCTGCCTCGATATGCACCGAGAGACGACTCAAACATGATGAAGCGCCGGGGCGTGAGACGAAACGAATGCTGAAGTCCGTTCAGAGTGCCCCTCTCATCCGTATCCGTTGGCGAATTTTCTCTCTGTTGTTCGGGTTCGGCTTTCTAGCTTATCTACAGCAGAAGAGCATCACGGTGGCGGCCGAGCGCATGATGCCGGATCTGGGTCTCAGCCAGTTTCAGATCAGTTTGATCGAGTGGGCGTTCGTTCTAGGGTATGGGCTATTCCAAGTCCCCGGCGGCATTTTCGGGCAACGTCAAGGCGCGCGGCGCACCTTTGTCATCATCGGGCTTGCCGCCTTTCTGGCCACCATTGCGACCCCGCTGGCGCCGTATTGGCTCACCGGCGGCTCGTTGTTCGTCGCGCTGCTCCTGGTGCAGCTGCTGTTGGGTTGCTCCCAAGCCGCAACGTTTCCCGTATCAGCCGGCGTGTTCGAGGCATGGTTTCCTCCCCGCAGTTGGACAACCGTGCAGGGGCTGCAGACGATGGGATTGTCGCTCGGCGCGGCGCTCACGCCGCCGCTCATCGCGAACCTCATGTCCGCGATGGGATGGCAGCGGGCGCTGCTCTGGGCAAGCCTGCCGGCCATCGGGTTGATTTCGATCTGGGCCTGGTATGGGCGTAACACGCCGCGCGAGCATCCTGCGGTGTCGCCGGCGGAACTCGAGGAAATCGGCACTCTCGGCACTGCGCCGGTCGACAGCACGATCAGCGCCAGGCAGCTCCTCAACATTCTGAAGAACCGCAATGTGCTGCTGCTCGCGATTTCCTACCTGTGCCTGAATTACTCGTTCTACCTGCTCTCCAATTGGGTTTTCCTGTACCTGGTGCAGGAGCGAAGATTTTCCGTGCTCGAGAGCGGCTGGCTCGCCATTGCGCCGCCCCTCGCCGCGGCCCTGGGCTCCGGTGCCGGTGGTTTGATAACCGGCGCGCTGTGCCGCCGATTCGGCGACCGTTGGGGCTACCGCCTCGTGCCGCTGATTGCGATGCCGATCGCCGGCGGGTTGCTGCTGGTCTCGGTCGATGCCGCGAATCCCTATTGGGCGGTGGTGGGGCTCGCCGTCTGTTTCGCGGCCGTAGAACTCAATGAGGGCGCGTATTGGGGTGGGGCCATGACCGTGGGCCGCGGCGACACGATGGCGGTGAGCGGCGTCATGAATACGGGGGGCAATCTCGGAGGCATCATCGGCATCCCGATCATCGGCTACTTATCGGGCGAGCATCTGTGGCGCACGGCATTCGTCCTTGGCGCGGTATTCTCAGTCGCATGTGCCTTAGCGTGGCTCTGGATCGAGGTCGAGCACCCGGTCGATGCGGACGCGAATCACGCGGCCGGCGGACAGGGGAAAGTCTAGCCATGCCGGGCACGGAGGCCGGTGCCGCCACCTAGGCCATGAGCACGCGTTGGCAGTTCTGGATCGATCGGGGCGGCACCTTCACCGACATCGTCGGATGTGCGCCGGACGGCGCACTGCACACTCACAAGTTACTGTCGGAGAACCCATCGCAATACCCGGACGCGGCGGTGGAAGGTATCCGGCGGCTGCTCGGGTTGGCGCCGGAGGAGTCGATCACGGCGCAGCGCGTGGCCTGCGTGAAGATGGGGACCACGGTGGCTACCAACGCGCTGCTGGAGCGCAAGGGCGAGCGCACGGTGCTGGTCATCACGCGCGGCTTCCGCGATGCGCTGCGGATCGCGACCCAGGCCAGGCCGCGGCTGTTCGACCGCCACATCGTGCTCCCTGAAATGTTGTACGAACGAGTGATCGAGGCGGCGGAGCGGGTGAGCGCAGGCGGCGAGATCGTCGAGCCATTGGACGAATCCGCGCTCCGGGCCGGACTGCAAGACGCGTTCGCGGCTGGCTTGCGTTCCTGCGCCATCGTGTTTCTTCACGGCTACCGCTACGTCCAGCATGAGCGCGCCGCCGAGGACATCGCACGGCAAATCGGCTTCACGCAGATCTCGGTGTCGCACCGCGTGAGTCCGCTCATGAAACTGGTATCGCGCGGCGATACCACCGTGGTGGATGCCTATCTGTCGCCGATTCTGCGGCGGTATGTCGATCAGGTCGCCCGCCTGATGCCCGGCGTTCCGCTTTTTTTCATGCAGAGCTCGGGCGGGCTGGCCCAGGCGCATCATTTCCAGGGGAAGGATGCGATTCTTTCGGGGCCGGCCGGCGGCATCGTCGGCATGGCGCGCACTGCGCAGGCGGCCGGGCACGCCAAGCTCATCGGCTTCGACATGGGCGGCACCTCCACCGACGTGAGCCATTTTGCGGGCGAGTACGAGCGCGCCTTCGACACGGAAGTCGGCGGAGTGCGGGTTCGCGCGCCCATGATGAGCATTCACAGCATCGCGGCCGGCGGCGGTTCCATCATTCGCTTCGACGGCGCGCGCCTGCGGGTGGGTCCTGAATCCGCGGGAGCGAGTCCCGGACCCGCGAGCTATCGGCGCGGAGGTCCGCTGACCATCACCGACGCCAACGTCTTGCTGGGCCGTATCCAACCGGATTTCTTTCCACGCGTATTCGGACCGGAGGCCAACGAATCCCTGGATGCCGGCATCGTTGCGCGGCGCTTCGGCGAGTTGGCGGAGCGCATGACGCTCGCCACGGGCAACCCCTTCAGTCCCGAACAGGTTGCGGGCGGCGCGCTGCAGATAGCGGTGGGCAGCATGGCAAACGCCGTGAAGCGTATCTCGGTCATGCGCGGCTACGATGTGAGCGACTACACTCTGCAATGTTTCGGCGGCGCGGGTGGTCAGCACGCCTGCCAGGTGGCCGACGCGCTCGGCATGACCCGGGTGTTCATCCATCCATTGGCCGGCGTTCTGTCCGCTTACGGGATGGGACTCGCCGATCAGATCGTCATTCGAGACGCGGCGGTCGAGCGCGAACTGGGCGAACCTGGGCTGAACGAAGCGCGGATGCTCTCAGTGCGCCTTCAAGCCGACACCGTCGCGGAGCTCGAGGCGCAGGGCGTGAACGTCGAAACGCGGGTCGCTTCCGCTCCCGTCACCGCTGCGCAGGACTCGATCGCCGATACAGCGGTCAGTGCTCCGCCGGGTGTCCCCGCGCTGCGCACCGTTACTCGTGTAAACATCCGCTACCAGGGCACCGACACGGCCTTGGGCGTGGAGATGCCGATGCGGAGCTCGCCGGCCGAGGCCGTAGCGGCCATCCGCAAAGCCTTTGAACATAGCTATCGCCGCCGTTTCGCCTTTCTGATGCCGAACCAAGCGTTGGTGATCGAGTCGGTCTCGGTCGAATGCATTGCTCCCGGGGTGTCCACGCCGGGCACTTTGACGCCTGCGGTGCCCGCGAGTCCTACGCTAGGTGATGAAGCTACGGCGGATGCTACCTTGCGCATGTACTGCCTCGGCGGCGATGAGCCGGCAGGCTGCCGCGAGGCGCGCCTGTTCCGTGTCGAGGCATTGCGCGCCGGCGCGTGCATCGACGGCCCGGCCATCCTCGCCGAGCGCAACGCGACCACGGTGGTCGAACCGGGTTGGCGGGCATCGGTGACGGCCGCGGGCTGCGTCGACATGCGGCGTGTTCATCCGCGCGCCGCGCGCCACGCGGCGGGCACGCGGGTCGATCCCGTGGTGCTCGAGTTGTTCAACAATGTGTTCATGAACATCGCCGAGCAAATGGGATTGCGCCTGCAGAACACGGCCTACTCGGTGAACATCAAGGAACGGTTGGATTTCAGCTGCGCCTTATTCGACGCCGAGGGCTCGTTGATCGCCAATGCGCCGCACATGCCGGTGCACCTGGGATCGATGAGCGAGTCGATCCGCACCGTCATTGCGCGCAACCCCGAGATGCGGAGCGGCGATGTCTACGTGTTGAACGACCCCTACCAAGGCGGGACGCACCTGCCGGATGTGACGGTGGTGACGCCGGTCTATCTCGATGCGGGAGACGCCCGCCCCAGCTTTTTCGTGGCGTCGCGCGGCCATCATGCCGACATCGGCGGCACCACGCCGGGTTCCATGCCACCGTTCTCGACCAGCATTGGGGAAGAGGGGGTGCTGATCGACAACTTCAAGCTCATCGAGCAGGGCTCGTTGCGTGAAGCTGCCTTGCGCGATTTGCTCAGTAGAGGCCCCCATCCGTCGCGCAACCCGGACCAGAACCTCGCCGACCTGCGCGCGCAAATCGCGGCGAACGAGAAAGGGGTGCTCGAGCTCAAGTCGACGGTTGCGCAGCATGGCCGTGACACCGTGCTTGCCTACATGCGGCATGTGCAGGACAACGCCGAAGAATCGGTGCGCCGCGTCATCACGGCGCTCAAGGATGGCGAGTTCACGCTGCCGCTGGACAATGGGTCGCGGATCCAGGTGAGCGTGCGGGTCGATACCCGGCTGCGCAGCGCCCGCATCGACTTCAGCGGCACCAGCCCCCAATTGACGAACAATTTCAATGCGCCGCGGGCGATCACCACCGCCGCCGTCTTGTACGTGTTCCGCACCCTGGTGGATGATGATATTCCGCTGAACGCCGGGTGCCTCAAGCCGCTGCAAATCATCCTGCCCGACGGCTGTATGCTGAACCCGCGATCGCCGGCTGCCGTGGTCGCCGGCAATGTCGAGACATCGACTTGTGTCACGAATGCACTGTTCGGAGCCCTGGGTGTCATGGCGGCGAGCCAATGCACCATGAATAATTTCACTTTCGGCAACGCCAAGTACCAGTACTACGAGACCATCGCCGGCGGCTCCGGTGCGGGTCCTGAATTTGCCGGCACCAGCGTGGTCCAAACGCACATGACCAATTCGCGGCTGACCGATCCGGAGGTCCTGGAGTTTCGCTTCCCAGTGCGCCTCGAGTCCTACGAGATCCGGGCGGACTCCGGGGGCGCCGGTCGCTGGCGGGGCGGCGACGGCGGAACACGGCGGATTCGTTTCCTGGAAGCGATGACCGCTTCCATCTTGAGCAACGGACGGCGTTATCGTGCGTTCGGTTTGAACGGCGGCGAGGCCGGCGCCGTCGGCGAGAACTGGATCGAGCGGGCGGACGGGCGGGTCGAGCGGCTTTTGCACATCGCGGAGGTCGAGATGCGGCCCGGCGACATCTTCGTCATCTCGACACCGGGCGGCGGTGGATATGGACTGCCACCGGATAAGGGCAGTGCCTAGCTCCAATTCAGGGGTGCAGAATCAGTATGATGTTATCTTATTAACGCATTGATATGAAAGAGCTTAATATGCCTGATATAGAGATGGTTGAAGTCGGCCCACGAGATGGGCTGCAAAACGAGTCGGTGTTGTTCACCACGTCGCAGAAGTTGGAACTCATCGGCCGCGCGCTCGATGCAGGGGTGCGACGGATCGAGGCGACCAGCTTTGTGAGTCCCAAGCTCGTTCCGCAGATGGCCGATGCCGACGCCGTGGCAGCCGGAATACCGCGCCGTGAGGGCGTCATCTTCATCGGCTTGGTGCTGAACAAGCGCGGAGCGCTGCGCGCCATTGAAGCCGGCATGGATGAGCTCGGTGCCGTGTGCGCGGCCTCCGACGGCTTCGCGGCCCGCAATCAAGGCACGACGTCGGACGCGTCCCTCGCCATGTGCTGCGAGGTGGTGCGTCTGGCGCGAGCTCACGGCCGCCGCGCACAGATAACCATTTCAACGGCCTTTGGCTGCCCCTTCGACGGCGAGGTGGATCCCTTGCGGGTGGTGGAGATGGCGCGGGCGGCCGCCGCCGTGGGGCCCGTGGAAGTCGCGATCGCAGATACCATCGGCGTGGCGAGTCCCGGAGAAGTATCGTCGCTCGTCGCGCGGGTGGCCGCAGTGATCAAGCCCCTGCCGGTGCGCGTGCATTTTCACAACACGCGCAACACCGGCCTCGCCAATGTGTGGGCGGCGGTTCAAGCCGGTGCCAAGATCGTGGACGCGTCCATGGGCGGCATCGGCGGCTGTCCGTTTGCGCCGCGCGCCACCGGCAATGTTCCCACCGAAGACGTCGCGTACATGCTGCAGCGGTCGGGCTATCAGACGGGACTGGACCTGGATCGCTTGATCGGTTCCGCGCGGTGGCTTGCCGGTGCGATGGGCCGGGATGTTCCGGGCATGCTGAGCAGAGCCGGTGCCTTTCCCAAAGTCGGCGGAGTCGAACATGAGCTGACCAAATTGTAGGAAGCTGATGAAATTGTAGGGCTGACTAAATTCTAGGAATAATATTCGATAATAAACAATAGTTTACAAATGTAATATACTTTAATTTCTATATCCGGGTAAGCCATGAACAATGTCGTTGCTGATGATCTCGAGTCCCTGGTTCTGCAGGAGCGCAGGGGCGGGGTCGCGTTCCTGACGCTCAATCGACCGGCCCAATACAACGCGCTGTCCGAGCAGATGCTGGCGGCCTTGCATGGCACGTTTGATGCGCTCGCCGATGATGCATCGGTGCGCGTCGTGGTGCTGGGCGGCGCCGGCAAGGCGTTTTGCGCCGGCCACGACCTCAAGCAGATGAAGGCCAACCGGAGCTTGGAGTACTACCAGCGGCTGTTCGACGACTGCAGCCGATTGATGATGCGGATCCAGTCGCTGCCGCAGCCCGTGATCGCCCGCGTGCATGGCATCGCGACCGCTGCCGGCTGTCAGCTGGTGGCCATGTGCGACCTTGGCGTAGCCGCCGCCGATGCGCGCTTCGCGGTGTCCGGCGTCAACGTGGGCCTGTTCTGCGCTACTCCGTCGGTGGCGCTCGCGCGCAACGTGGGGCGCAAGGCTGCGTTCGAAATGCTGGTGACGGGAGAAACCATCGACGCGGCGGCCGCGGTGCAGCGCGGGCTGATCAACCGCAGCGTGCCCGCGGATGCCCTCGATCGGGAGATCGACAAGCTGGCGGCAGCGATCGCTGCCAAGCCGCGGTCCGTGATTGCGGCTGGCAAGGACCTGTTTTATCGCCAGCTCGAGCTCGGCATCGCCTCCGCATACCAGCTCGCCGGTCAGGCGATGGCCTGCAACATGATCGACGACATCGCGCAGGAGGGGGTCTCCGCCTTCATTGAAAAGCGCGCCCCGAACTGGGTCGCCGATCGCGCGTAACCCGGGGCTTCGAAATGAACCACTACTTCGTCGGTATCAGAAAGTATCTTGCGGAGATGTCTCGCGCTGGCTTACTGGAGGCACTATGACGCTAGCTGATTTCAAGGTTTTGACGTTGGATTGCTACGGAACACTCATCGACTGGGAAACCGGCATCTACAACGGGTTGCAGCCGCTCGTCGCCAAAGCGGATACGGCGATCTCGCGCGACCAAGTGCTCGAGATCTTTGGACAACACGAATCCGCACAAGAGGACGAGACACCCTCGATGCCGTATTCGCAGCTGCTGTCAGTTGTGTACAAGCGCCTTGCAAAAGTTTGGAGTGTCGCGGTTACCAACGAGGAGGCGAATATCTTTGGCGCCTCTGTCCCGGACTGGCCTGCGTTTTCGGATTCCGTTGACGCACTCCGGTACCTAAAGCAGCACTACAAGCTGGTTATTCTGTCGAACGTTGATCGCATTTCGTTCCGTGCCAGCAATCTACGGCTACAAGTCGCGTTTGATGGCGTATACACGGCGCAAGACATTGAGTCGTACAAACCCGATCCACGAAACTTCGAATATATGCTTCGACGGCTCAGAGAGGATTTCGGTCTAGAGAAGACCGCCGTCCTGCACACCGCGCAGAGCTTGTTCCACGATCACGCGCCCGCCAACCAGCTCGATCTGGCATCCGCGTGGATTGATCGACGGCACGCGGCGAAGGGCTGGGGTGCGACGAAGGCCCCACCCGGAACGCCGAAGTACGACTTTCGGTTCGATAGCATGGCGGCCCTGACTCGAGCGCACCAGAATGAGTTGTCGGCTACGTAGCCTTCTCATCAACCTTGGCGGCGCTTTCGGCCCGCGCGGGCGGTATCACGATCAACCGCCGGTGTAGCGGAGCGCGCGTGCTGAGTGCCCCAGTCCCGCAAGGCTTTCATCACTGAGCCAAGCGTTCGGCTTTTTTCGGTCAGAACGTATTCAAAGCGCGGTGGGTGCTCGTCATACGGCTTACGCGTGACGATGTAATTGATGGCAGCGCCGGTGCCGGCTCTGTCCGCGGAATAGCGCCGACTATAGGATGATTGGCACGCTCGCCCCTGGGACGGGGCGCCCATGCCGATGGGCTTAGGAAAAGGACGCAAGTCCCGCAAAGTGTTGCAAATTCGCTCATCGCGGGCGATGGATTTGGGCATTTGTTTCAGTGGGTGGGTCCTCTAAAATACGGGTAAGCCTATTATTTGGTCGCCCCGCATCGCGAGCAGAACCTATGAGCGCCGTATCCATCGCCGCCAAGCCGGTTTACCAACCCACGAACAAGGTCCGGTTCGTGACCGCCACTTCGCTGTTCGACGGCCATGATGCCACCGTCAACATCATGCGCCGGGTGCTGCAGGCCTCGGGGGCCGAGGTGTGCAGGGCGTGGCCATCACCTCGTATCAAGGCGGTCACATCGAATTTTTCAAATACATGATGGACCTGTTGCGCCAGAACGGCGGCGACAACATCAAGGTGTTCGGCGGCGGCGGCGGCGTCATCATACCGGCCGAGATCCGGGAACTGATGGCCTACGGCGTGACGCGGCTGTATTCCCCCGAAGACGGCGCCAAGCTGGGCCTGCAGGGCATGATCGATGATGTCATCCGCACCAGCGACTACGATCTCTCGGCGCTGGCGCCCGCGGAGGGGGATGCCGTGGAAGCGCTCCGTTCCGGTAACCGGCGGCAGCTGGCACGCGTCATCACGGCGGTCGAAAATCGGCACTATCCCATGCGCGTCCGCCAGGCATTGCTGCAGGCCGCCGCGGGCATCAAGACTCCGGTGCTCGGTATCACCGGCACCGGCGGCGCCGGCAAATCCTCGCTGACGGACGAGCTCATCCTGCGGCTGCGCCTCGACAGCCTAGATCGGCTCCGCGTCGCCGTCATCTCGATCGACCCGTCGCGCAAGCGGACTGGAGGCGCATTGCTCGGCGACCGCATCCGTATGAACGCGATCGAATCCGACAAGATCTTCATGCGCTCGATGGCCACCCGCGATACCGGCACGGAAATCTCCGCCGCGTTGCCGGAAGTATTGGCCGCCTGCAAGGTCAACGGCTTCGATCTGATCGTGGTGGAGACCTCAGGCATAGGCCAGGGCGAATCCGCCATCGTTCCGCTGGTCGATACCTCGGTCTATGTCATGACACCCGAATTCGGCGCGGCCTCGCAGTTGGAGAAAATCGACATGCTCGATTTTGCCGACTTCGTCGCCATCAACAAATTCGACCGCAAGGGCTCCGAGGACGCGCTGCGCGACGTGCGCAAGCAGTATCAGCGCAACCATGAATGGTTTGCTCAAGCCGCGGAGACGATGCCTGTTTACGGCACCATGGCCTCGCGCTTCAACGACGACGGCGTCACCGCGCTCTATCAGGCCATACTGCCGCGCCTGCAGGAGAAGGGCCTGAAGTCGGGTCCGGGCAAGCTGCCGCACGTCGCGGTGAAATCGTCCTCGCGCGGCCGCGCCATCGTGCCCCCCGAGCGGGTGCGCTACCTGGCGGAGATTTCCGAGTCGCTGCGTGAGTTCCACCGGTTCATCGGACGCCAGGCGCGAATCGCGCGGGAGCGCCAGTCGCTGCGCACCTCCAAGACCTTGTTTGCGGCATCCGGCTTGAGCCTGGCGGGCTTCGACGAGCTGATCGCGGCCAAAAGCGCGGAGCTCGATCCCGCCGCAGCCAAGCTGCTGGAACAATGGCCGAAGACCCAGGAGCTGTACGCGCAGCCCGAGTACGTGGTGAAGATCCGCGACAAGGAGATCCGCACCCAACTCACCCACAGCTCGCTCTCGCAACCAGCGTTTCAAGCGGGTGTCCGAGGGCATGCCGGCGCACCGCCTGTCCACCGCCTTCGATTCGGTGACGCTCTACGGCTGGGACCCGGATCTGCGCCCGGACATCTACGGCAAGGTCGGCAATTCCGGAGTCTCGATCGCAACCCTGGATGACATGAAGGTGCTGTACTCGGGCTTCGACCTGTGCGCGCCGACCACCTCGGTATCGATGACCATCAACGGGCCGGCGCCCATGATTCTGGCCATGTTCATGAATACCGCCATCGACAGCCAAGTGGAGAAGTTCCAGCAACAGAACGGCCGCGATCCGACTGCCGAGGAGTACCAGAAGATCAAGGCCTGGACCTTGTCGACGGTGCGCGGCACGGTGCAGGCCGACATATTGAAGGAAGATCAGGGCCAGAATACCTGCATCTTTTCGACCGAGTTCGCGCTCAAGATGATGGGCGACATGCAAGAATATTTCGTGCACCACCAGGTGCAGAACTTCTACTCGGTCTCGATTTCCGGCTATCACATCGCCGAAGCCGGCGCGAATCCCATCTCGCAGCTCGCGTTCACGCTCGCCAATGGTTTTACCTATGTCGAGTCGTATCTTGCCCGCGGCATGCACATCGATGACTTCGCGCCGAACTTGTCGTTCTTCTTTTCCAACGGAATGGATCCGGAATACTCGGTGATCGGCCGGGTCGCGCGCCGCATTTGGGCTGTGGCCATGAAGAACAAATACCAATTGCAACAGCCTGCACACCAATGCCTATGACGAGGCGATCACCACGCCCACCGAAGAGAGCGTGCGCCGCGCCATGGCGATTCAGCTGATCATCAATCGCGAATGGGGCTTGGCGAAGAACGAGAATCCCAATCAGGGCAGCTTCATCATCGACGAGCTGACCGACCTGGTCGAAGAAGCGGTGCTCAAGGAGTTCGACGCCATCGCCAGCCGCGGCGGCGTGCTCGGGGCCATGGAAACGGGCTATCAGCGCGGCAAGATTCAAGAAGAGTCGCTGTTTTACGAGCGGCAGAAACACGACGGCACCTATCCCATCATCGGCGTCAACACGTTCCGCAATCCGACCGGCGGGACCGCCCCGGAGACGGTCGAGTTGGCGCGCTCCACCGATGCGGAGAAGCAATCGCAGCTCAAACGGCTGAAGTCGTTCCACGAACGCAACGCCGAGCAGGCTCCGCGGCTGCTCGAGCGCCTGAGGCGCGCGGTCATTGCCAACGACAATACGTTTGAGGTGCTGATGGAAGCCGTGAGAGGCTGTTCGCTCGGCCAGATCACCCACACCCTGTACGATGTCGGCGGGCGCTACCGCCGCAACATGTAGTTGGCGCAAGTAGTTAACGCAGGGGAGTTGAACATGCACGAATATCAGGCACCGCTGACTGACATGAAGTTCGTGTTGCGGGAGCTGGTGGATTTCGAGCTGCTCGCGCAGTTGCCCGGCTTCAGCGACATGACATTGGATGTGGCCGACGCCGTGCTGGACGAGGCCGCCAAATTCGCGGGCGGGGTACTCTCGCCGATCAACCGCAGCGGCGATCTGGAAGGCGTGCGCTGGCAGGAGGGCGAGGTGCTGACCGCCGGCGGCTGGAAACAGGCCTATACGCGATTCGCTTCCGACGGCTGGGGTGCGCTGTCCTCTCCCGCGGAGTTCGGCGGCCAGAATCTGCCCCGAGCCGTGTCGGCGCTGGTCGAGGAGATGTGGAACGGCGCCAACATTTCTTTTGCGCTCTGCCCGATGCTGACGCGCGGGGCTATCGATGCCATCGAGCTGCGCGGGTCGGAGGCGCAGAGGAACACATACCTCGCGAAGATGGTCAGTGGGGAGTGGACGGGGACCATGAACCTTACCGAGCCCCAGGCCGGCTCCGACCTGTCGGCGGTACGGACTCGAGCCGTGCCGAACGGCGACGGCCGCTACCGCCTCACCGGCCAGAAAATCTTCATCACCTACGGCGAGCACGATCTGACCGGCAACATCATCCACATGGTGTTGGCGCGCGTCGCCGGCGCACCTGAAGGCGTCAAGGGCATTTCGCTGTTCTTGGTTCCGAAGTTCCTGGTCAATACCGATGGTTCTCTGGGGGAGCGCAACGATGTTCACTGCGTCTCCATCGAGCACAAGCTTGGAATCCACGCCAGCCCCACCTGCGTGCTCTCCTATGGCCAGAACGGCGGCGCCATCGCAGAACTCGTGGGCGAGGAGAACCGCGGCCTGGAATACATGTTCATCATGATGAACGCCGCCCGGTATTCGGTGGGCCTGGAAGGTATAGGTCTTTCCGAACGCGCCTACCAGACCGCACTCGCCTATGCGCGCGAGCGAGTCCAGAGCACCGAAGCCGGTGTGCGCGGCGGTCCTCGCGTCCCCATCGTCCGCCATCCCGATGTGCGCCGCATGCTGCTGCTCATGAAGTCGCAGACCGAAGCCATGCGGGCGCTCGCTGGCGTGGTGGCGGCCTCGCTGGACGCTGCCCGACTGCATCCGCGCGCGGAAGAGCGTGAACGTCATCAGGCCTTCGCCGACCTGATGATTCCCGTGATCAAGGGCTGGTGCACGGAAAATTCGGTCGACATCGCCTCGCTAGGGGTACAGGTCCACGGCGGCGTCGGATTCGTCGAGGAGACCGGTGCGGCGCAGTTCGTGCGGGATGCGCGCATCACGCCGATCTACGAGGGCACCACCGGCATTCAGGCCAACGATCTGATCGGGCGCAAGCTGGCGCGCGACGGCGGCCGCGCGGCGCAGATGGTGATCGCCCAAATGCGGGCGCTGGCAGCGGACTTCGCCCCCGCGCCGAAAATGAAGGAAGCAGCGGCCGCGTTTTCCGCGGCCATCGACGCGCTGGAGCGGGCTATTCGGTATGTGGTGGAGAACTACGCCACCGACATCCGCGGCGTCTCGGTCGGTGCCGTGCCCATGCTCAAACTGTTCGGTATCGTGACCGGCGGCTGGCAGCTGCTGCGCTCGGCGTTGATCTCGCAACAGCGGCTAGCCGCGCCCCAGGGGAACGGCGCCGATACCGGCTTCTACGAGGCAAAGATATCGACGGCGCGGTTCTACGCGGATCACGTGCTGTCGCAGGCGCCGGGGCTGTCGCACAGCATCGTGCACGGCGCGGCGGGCGCACTGGCGGAGGGCGTGCTCTAAAATGACGCAGGCGGAGAGGGCAACCGGATCCCGTCGTGACCGCGCACGTTTCCGCGGGAACGTTGCGCCGACCGCTGGTTGGTCGTTCCGACGTTTCCGCGGAAACGCCGACTGTCCGCTGGTTGGTCGACAGACGTTTCCGCGGAAACGTGTGCCAGCACCAAGGGTCTTTATGAGCGGTATTCGGCCCCTTCCGAAGCGGTGACATGGACACCCGATACCCGAGCCGCATCGTCTGCCTGACCGAAGAGCCCACCGAGGTACTTTATGCGCTTGGGCTGGAAGACCGGATCGTGGGCATTTCCGGCTTCACGGTGCGTCCGGCACGCGCGCGTCGGGAAAAGCCTCGAGTCTCCGCGTTCACCAGCGCCAAGGTGGACCGCATTCTCAGCCTTGGGCCGGATTTGGTGGTCGGCTTCTCCGACATCCAAGCCGACATAGCGCAGGCGCTGATCAAGAGCGGGATCGAAGTGTGGATCAGCAATCATCGCTCGGTCGACGGGATCTTGGGTTACGTGCGCCGGCTCGGCGCATTGGTTGGCGCCTCCGAGCGGGCGGAGCGCTATGCGCTCGAGCTGGAAGCACACACCGAACGCGTGCGGCAAGCGGCTGCGCTCCTGCCTCGCCGTCCACGCGTCTACTTTGAAGAATGGGACGAGCCGCTCATCACCGGCATTCGATGGGTCAGCGAGCTGATCGGCATCGCCGGCGGCGATGACGTGTTTCCCGAGCGCGCGGTTTGCGCTCTGGCCAAGGATCGCATTCTCGGCGATGCCGGTGAGGTCGTACGCCGCGCCCCGGATATCATTCTCGGCTCCTGGTGCGGCAAGCGCTTCCGGCCGAATCAAGTGACAGCCCGATTTGGATGGGACGCGGTGCCGGCGGTGCGCGACGGCGAGCTGCACGAGATCAAATCGCCTCTGATCCTGCAGCCAGGTCCGGCGGCGCTCACCGACGGGCTCGACGCAATCCACCAGGTAGTGCGGCAATGGTCAGAACGGCAGGCCTCCGGTCCGCTGCGGCGGGTCGGCGCATGATCGAAGCCGCAGTGCCATCGCCCTGTGTCGACATCTGTCGACTGGACGCGCAGGGTTTATGCGTGGGTTGCCGCCGCACCATGGACGAGATCATCGAATGGCCGCGCGCCAGCGAGGCACGTCGGCGCGAGATTCTGCGCGAACTGGAACGGCGGACTCTGGCCGCCTCCCACCCTTAATCGTTGACCTTGGCGATGGCGTCTATCTCGACCAGCGCCCCGAGTGGGAGCCGCGACACCTCGACACAGGCGCGCGCGGGGAATGCCGTCGGGAAGTATCGGGCATACACCTCGTTGACCGCGGCGAAGTCGTCCATGTTCGTCAGGTATACCGTCGTCCGGACGACCCGCTCGAGACCTGAGTCTGCAGCCCTCAAAATCGCTTGGATATTTCGAATAGCACGGTCTGCCTGAGTTGCCGCGTCTGATCCCACCAAAGCCCCAGTCTCAGGGTTCAACGCGACTTGGCCGCATGTCCAGATCCAGCCATCGAGAACCACTGCCTGGGAATACGGCCCGACCGCTGCGGGTGCATGGTGGGTCTTGATGATTTTCTTGCTCACTTCAACATCCTCCCAAGTTATCCGCTAAAAAAAAGGCCCCGGTGGTTACTTAAAAGGAGCCACCGAGGCAGACCGACCCGGCATGGGGATGACAAACCGGGCCATTCCCGCTCAGGGAGAAGAGCGGGGAGCGACTTTCACGCTCAGCAGTACAGATGGGGACACGGCCTGAAAGTTCCAGCCCCGGCAACAGCAGTTTCAATTTCAATTGAAATAAAGTCTACGAAGAAAGGGAATGTTTCAAAATCCGTCGCGCGCTCGTCGGTTCCGTGTTCGTTCCCACTCGCGCACTATCACCATTCGATAGTAAAATCGCTGCACAGCGACAAACGAGGGGGCGTCATGGAATTCGACAACATTCATCGCTATTTCCTTCGAACGTCAACAACGCCGGACCTCAAAGGGTATCCGACCTTGGCTGATGCGCGGGTGGCGCTCGATAACTTGGTCAATGCCCAGTCGGTCGATGCGAGTAGCGTCACCGAGGAACCCGATGGTAAGTGGGTCATCCGCCACGGCTCAACGGGGATCTCGAAAGTTTGGATTGCGGACGACAAGGGCGCGACCGTGCGCCTGAATGATTAGGCTCGTAGGGAAAGCCGGCGAGCCCGCGCTGGAGCGTCAAATTGATCGAAAGGGCCAAGTCCTGAACAACCTATTTTTTTACTTCCCACGTGCCGCGAATTTTCTCCGCCCATTCCTTGTAACTGCGCCAACTATTGAAATTGTTGGTGATCGCGGCGTGACGGCCGTGGGTCTTCTCCGCATTCTTCGGTACGGTTGCTGCTGGCTTTACAGCGCCCGCTTCGGAGCGTGTCCCACGGTGAAGCACCTTCGTAAGTCGAGTCGGAGTTTTGCTGTCGCTCATCTCGTGCCTCGCTAAAGTACGGGACACTACATGTCGCGCACTATGATCCACGGGAACAGTGCCACAAGCAGACAGTCATCGCAGACAAGCACGTGTGAGCATTGCGATGGGTACCTCACAGCGCGCCGCGGTATGTTAAATGGCGGATTCTTCTTGGCGGTCGAATCGATTCGCCCGAGGATGCCGCATCGGCGGGGAAGAATTGCTGCACGGTCGGTTTGCGACGGGAGAAACGCTTTTCCCGGGCACGATTTCATGACATCGTACCTGCCAAATGAGCGGGACCGCACGCTCATGCCATCGGGACTTTTAGGAGCGCAAGATGACCCTCAAACTATACATGCACCCGCTCTCTTCGTATTGCCACAAGGCGCTGATCGCCTTCTACGAGAACGATATACCCTTCGAGGCCAACCGTCTGGACGATGCGACCGTTGCCGGCGAGTTCAAAGCCATGTGGCCCGTGGCGCGGTTCCCGGTTCTGCGCGATGAAAGGCGGAACCGAATGGTTCCCGAATCCAGCATCATCATTGAGTATCTGGCGCTGCACTACCCGGGCAAAGTGAAACTGGTGCCGGACGATCCAGATCTCGCGCGCCAGGTGCGCATGCGGGATCGTTTTTTCGACAACTATCTGCACACGCCCATGCAGAAGGTTTCCTCCGATCGGCGGCGGCCGGAAAACAAGCGAGATCCCCTGGGTGTCGACGAAGCGAGAACGATGTACCTAACGGCGCTCCGCATGGTCGAGACCGAGATGGCCGGTAAGACATGGGCGATGGGCGACGAATTCACCATGGCGGATTGCGCAGCCGCCCCGGCACTGTTCTACGGAAACCTGTTCTTCGGCCCGTTCCGCGAAACGCATAAGAACGCGATGGCCTACCTCGACCGCTTGATGGAGCGCCCTTCTTATGCGCGCGCATTGGAGGAAGCCAAGCCATACATGCATTTGGTACCGAAATGACTTCCGGCGCGTCGTCGTCGGTAACGGCTCGGCGAGAAGGTCAGCCGAGTGCGGCTACCGCGGCTGCATCCTGATCGCGCCGTCCAGGCGAATGGTTTCGCCGTTCAGCATGGTGTTCTCGATGATGTGTTCCACCATGGCGGCGTACTCATCGGGCTCGCCCAGCCGGGGCGGAAACGGCGTT